>Ga0181520_10000147_pt1 | contig 143501 bp, 161 predicted proteins | sample PEATcosm2014_Bin_29_FD_132451 | JGI IMG/M metagenome (GOLD analysis project Ga0181520, IMG submission 132451) | Peatland microbial communities from MTU Mesocosm Facility, Houghton, MI, USA - PEATcosm2014_Bin02_30_metaG | ecosystem: Environmental > Terrestrial > Soil > Wetlands > Peat | place... | reverse complement strand
TCTAAATGTGAGTATGGGCGCCGACGATTAGCAAACGGCAAGCTCGGCGATCTCGTTTTGGGAGACGAGGCATGGACGCCGGACTGCACTCGTTTTTGGAGTCTTGCGGAATACGAGGCATGTTTTCCGGCACGCCTGCCGGCGCCCATGGACAAGCAAGCGCTTCGTATTTGGGGGATTGAGATGGGTATCGATAAACTCGATCCCACGAATCCGGAGCATGTTGCAAGGGTGCGCAGCATGGTCGCTCCCGCAAGCGTTATCGAAGACTATCTCAAGCAGATGCGCCGCGCTTTTAAAATGCTCTGGGGCCAAAGCCTCGGCGACTTCCAAAAGAGCGTGATGAACATTCGTTGACGCAGGGCGCTCCGCATTTTGTGGGGCGCCTTTTTCTTTATGTTAAAATAGGCGTATGAAGCCTTTAGGGCATATCTTGCACCGGCAATGGCTTATTGTCTTTTTTGTCGTTATCCTCGCCACCGAGGGCTTTTTGGTCTCCAATCTTATCGCGCGACAAACGAGCCAAACTTTTTTGGCCGCCGTGGTTCCCGCCGAGATTATTGCGCTCACCAACTCCGAGCGCGCGCAAAACAATGTCGGAGCTCTCTCCGAAGACGCATTGCTCGACAAAGCCGCGCAGGCAAAGGCCGACGACATGGCGCAAAACGGTTATTTTTCCCACGTCGGGCCCGACGGCAAAACGCCGTGGCAGTGGATAACGGAGGCAGGCTATCAATATCAATATGCGGGCGAGAATTTGGCCGTGCGTTTTATCGACTCCTCGGATGTGGTCAACGCGTGGATGGCATCGCCCTCGCATCGCGCCAATATCGTAAAGCCGGTGTACACCTCCATTGGCGTCGGCGTGGCGCAAGGTATGTATGAAGGGCAAAGCGCAACGTATGTTGTGCAATATTTTGCCGCGCCGCTTGAGAGTGCTTCGGTTGAACAAGTTGTCGCGGTGCAACCGGTGTCTGTAGCAACTTCGAGCACTACATCTGTTTTGGCATCGGCGCCAACCACTACCGTTTCTGTAACCTCGCCTTTACCTTCCGGTGCACAAGTGGAGGGCGCATCGGTACAAATAGCGCCTGTTTCGATTGCGGCCAATGACTTTAACTCCAATATACAGTCGTTTGTAAAACAAGCTTTGCGCGCGTTTGCCGAGCCGGTCACCACAAGCAATTGGATACTGGGATTTTGCGCTGCAATACTCGTGTTGGCTGTCGCGCTTACCTTTTTTACGCATCTGCAAATTCAACCGGTGCACTTGCTTATTAACGGTGCATTTGTTGCACTCTTGGCACTCTCACTTTTGGGTATCAACTCGCTCCTCACGGGCGGCGGGGGAGGCAACGGGCGGAGTACATCGCAAATGGCCAGCCCGCTTGAAGCCACAGCATCCTCGGGTGTCGTTATCAATACCGACGCCGCCGAAGTGGGCTACGCGCTTTTCCCTTACACTCCTTTACGCCGGAGCTCCAAGTAGAGTAATATATAGATATGTCATCACGCACCATGCAAGTAGCCATTGCGGTTACGGCCGCGATTGTGGTCGTTGTTCTCTTTTTTATTTTTAATCCGTTTATGCAAAATACTTCTTCTAATTCCGCTACGAGCGGTGGTTTGGTCGTACAAGACGAGGTTGTGGGCACTGGGCCAGTGGCACAGGCAGGCGACACGGTTACTGTCAATTACACGGGCAAGCTCGCCGACGGCACGGTGTTTGACACCTCCATCGGCAAAGCGCCGTTTCAATTTGTACTCGGCGCAGGCAATGTTATCCCCGGATGGGACCAAGGCCTCGTCGGCATGAAGGTTGGCGGCAAGCGCATACTTATCATCCCACCTAATCTTGCCTATGGCTCGCAAGCGTATGGCCCCATACCGGCCAACTCGACACTCACCTTTGAGGTAGATCTCCTAAATGTTACGGTCGCGACCGATACGGCACCATTGCCGGAGGGTGCGGCGGCGCAATAAATGCGAGCGAGAGCCAGAGTAATACATACGCCGCACGGTGACATCAACACGCCGGCGTTTGTTGCCGTGGCTACCAAAGCCGATGTTAAAGGCGTCGATGTAACGCAATTTGGCGCGCTCGGCGTGCAAACGGTCATTGCCAACACATATCATTTATATTTATCGCCGGGCGAGGAGTTGATAGCCCAAGCGGGCGGTATCCACAAGTTTATGGGATTTGACGGCCCCATCATGACCGACTCGGGTGGCTTTCAAGTATTTTCATTGGGAGAAGGATTTGGAAAGAAGATATCAAAATTCTCAAAACCGGAACCGGAGGAGGAGTTGTTGGATGCTCACGCTGCGAGCTGCCAAGGTGAGCAGACGGCAACTCCTCCTCCAGCTTCACTTCCTCTTCCGGCTTTTTGGGACGAAGAACTTGCGACCAGCCACGGCAAGCTCGCCATTATCGACGACGACGGTGTTACGTTTACTTCGCATATCGACGGCTCGCTCCATCGCTTTACGCCCGAGCGCTCGGTCGAGATACAACACAAGCTTGGCGCGGATATCTTTTTTGCGTTTGACCAATGCACCGCGCCCACCGCCACCTATGAGTTTCAAAAAGAAGCAATGGAGCGCACACATGCGTGGGCCAAACGGAGTCTCGCCGCTCACCGTCAAAATTTTGAGGCAAATAAAAAGCAAATGATATACGGCATCGCGCAAGGCGGTCAGTTTGACGACTTGCGCCTTAAGAGTGCGCAAACCATCGGCGAGATGGGCTTTGACGGCTTTGGGCTCGGCGGCTCATTTAGTAAAAAATACGGCGAACACTCGCTCGAGTCGGCGCTTGCGATGCTTGCCGAGTTGCCGGAGGACATACCGGTGCATGGGCTCGGCGTTGGCGAGCCCGCGGATATTTTGCTCGGCATCGAGTATGGCGTCGACACCTTTGATTGTGTCATCCCCACGCGCAACGGCCGCAACGGCGGGTTGTTTACAACAAAAGGGAAGATACAGATACCCAATGCGGAGTATATAAGCGACTTTGGCCCGATAGACAAAGAGTGCGATTGCATCGTGTGCACGCATCACACCCGCGCCTACGTGCACCATCTTTTTCGGACGCACGAAATGCTGGGGCAAATCCTCGCGAGCCAGCACAACATCCGTTTTTTGACGCGCCTGTGTGAGCAAGCCCGCGAAAGTATTTTAAACGGCACTTTTTCACAATTTAAAAACGATTTTTTAGAGCAGTATAAATTTCGCTAACCACTTGGGAGTTCAACTCCCAAGTGGTATAGTCGCGGCCATGAGACCGATAGTTTTAGAGCAAGGGGAATTTTACCACGTGTTTAATCGTGGCGTCGAAAAACGCGACATATTCTCAGACGCAGATGATCTGAGCAGATTTTTAGAGAGTATCCAAGCATTTAATTTGCCTAATCCTATTGGCAGCTTGTTTGAACATCGCTTCCAAAAAGAAACACAACTTGGGAGTTTAACTCCCAAATTGGTTGATGTGGTGTGTTATTGTCTTAACCCAAATCATTTTCATTTGCTTTTGAAGCAAACGTCCGAAAAAGGAATTCAAAAATTTATGCAGAGGCTTGGAACCGGTTACACCAACTATTTCAATGAAAAATACTCAAGGTCCGGCGGCCTATTCCAAGGCACGTATAAATCTGTTCATGTCGAATCAAACGAGCAGCTTTTGCACACAAGCGTTTATGTAAATCTTAATAACCAGCTTGGGAGCTTAACTCCCAAGCTCAGTGCTTCAAGCTGGACGGAATATATGGACTCAGAATTGGGTCATATGGGATCTATATGCGAAAAGGAAGTTATTTTAGGACAGTTTGAGAGTCCAGATGCGTATAAAAAATTTGCTAATGAAGCTCTAGAAATGATTGTTGAGCGTAAAAAGCAAGAAAAGGAAATGCAATGGCTACTTGGGAGTTTAACTCCCAAGTTTGAACGAAATGCGGTACAGTAAATTGGATGGCAACGTTTAAACTCAAATCACCTTATCAGCCGGCGGGCGACCAGCCCAAGGCCATTACCGAGCTCGTGGCAGGGCTAAAGAGTGGAGAGCGGCATCAAACTTTACTCGGTGTTACCGGCTCGGGCAAGACTTTTACCGTGGCCAATGTTATTGCGCAAACGCAAAAGCCTACGCTCGTGATTGCACACAACAAAACGCTCGCGGCTCAGCTCGCGCAGGAGTATCGAGAGTTTTTCCCCGACGCATCCGTGCAATATTTTGTTTCGTATTACGACTATTATCAGCCCGAGGCGTACATCCCCACGAGCGACACCTATATCGAGAAGGAAGCGCAGATAAACGAAGAGATTGACAGGCTCCGCCATGCCTCAACACAGGCTCTGCTTAGCCGTAGTGATGTAATAATTGTAGCAAGCGTTTCGTGTATTTATGGTTTGGGCTCGCCCGAGCAATATCGCAAAGTGCATCTCGAGCTTGCCGCAGGCGTCAAAAAAAATCGCGCCGAGCTCATCCGCGATCTCATTGGCGTATATTTTACGCGCACGACGGCCGATGTAACGCCGGGTACGTTTCGTGCACTCGGCAACAGCGTTGAGATAATGCCGACAGGCGAACGCGTGCTGTATCGCGTAGAGTTCAACGGAGATTTTATTGAGAAAGTGCGCGTGATTGATGCTATAACGCGCGCCGAGCTTGAGCCAAAGGCGTCGCTATTTCTTTTCCCGGCAAAACATTATGTGACGCCCGAGGACGAGCGCGCGCGAGCGGTGGAGGATATTAAACTTGAGCTTAAAGAACAGTTAAAAAAGTTTGAACGCGCTGGCAAGTTACTTGAGGCCGAGCGTTTAAAACGCCGCACCACCTACGACCTCGCGATGATACGCGAGATTGGCTATTGCAACGGGATAGAGAATTACTCGTGGCATTTTGACGGCCGGAGCCCCGGCCAACCGCCGTTTACCTTGCTCGACTACTTCCCGCACAAGGCCGATGGCACGCCCGACTTTTTGACAATCATCGACGAGAGCCATGTCACCGTGCCGCAACTTGGCGGCATGTATGCAGGCGACAGAGCGCGTAAAGAAAATTTAGTCGACTTTGGATTCCGCCTGCCGTCGGCTGTCGACAACCGCCCGCTCATGTTTGATGAGTTCGAAAAAAATGTGGGGCAGACCATCTACACCAGCGCCACGCCGGGCGCGTATGAAAAAGCGCACTCCACCAAAGTGGTCGAGCAAATCATTAGGCCCACCGGCTTGATTGACCCGGAGATTATTGTGCGACCGGTCACGGGAGGAGCGATGAAGAAACCTGATGAGACTCACGCTGCGAGCTGCCAAGGTGAGTATCAGCAGGTTTCTTCATTGCCAGTTGAAAGCCTAGAGAAGGCCGATTCTGCTCCCCTTGGCAGCTCGCAGCGCTCACAGAATCGGCCTTCTCTAGGCCAAGTGCAAGACTTTTTAAATGAGGCTGAAAAGGTGATTAAAAATGGCGGGCGCGTGATGGTCACGACACTCACCAAAAAAATGGCTGAGGATTTGGCCGACTATTTAAAAGATAGGCAGATTAAAGCGGCCTATTTGCACAGCGATATCGAAACGTTGGACCGTATCACGACGCTCACCGACTTGCGCAAGGGCGCCTATGACGTGCTCGTGGGCGTCAATCTTTTGCGCGAAGGGCTCGACTTGCCCGAGGTGCAGTTGGTGGCGATACTCGACGCCGACAAAGAAGGATTTTTACGCTCCGAAACGTCGCTGATACAAACCATCGGCCGCGCCGCGCGCAACATTGAGGGTCGCGTGATACTCTATGCCGACCAAGAAACCGACTCGCTTAAAAAAGCGATAGGCGAGACCAACCGCCGCCGCGCGGTGCAAGTTGCGTACAACAAAGAGCATCACATCACGCCGGTCTCAATCCACAAAGCAATACGAGACATTACCGACGAGTTGCGCACCGAGCACGGCAAGGCAGTGCACGAGATGCTCGAGATAGAGCAGGGCGAGTACAAAAAGAATCCGCGCAGCTTTATTGCGCAAAAAAAGCGCGACATGGCCGAAGCCGTTAAAAACCTCGACTTCGAAACTGCCGCCATCCTAAGAGACGAAATAGCGGCCTTAATGGGCGGCGCATCTGCAAAAAAATCAAAAAAGACAAAAGCTTGACAATAATCATCAATCTGTGTATTGTATCTTGCAGAACGTTCCACTGGGGACTTACCACCCCCGGTGAGAGGTCCGGGTCGCTCGTTGGTCCCCGGGCCTTGGGGCGCGCGCTTTCAAGCGTGCGCCCCTCTCTGTTTCTGTTATACTAAAGTGACATAGATAACCCCTAGGACATGCCTCGGGGCTATTATGGCGTTTGTCCACAGAAATTTGTGTACCGCGCATTGCAGAAAGAGGCTAAGGTAAACAACATATGGAAGATCACATCACAATCAAAGGCGCGAAGACGCACAATCTCAAAAATATTTCTTTGAGCATCCCGCGCAATAAAATGATTATTTTTACCGGGCTCTCAGGCTCGGGGAAGTCTTCGCTTGCCTTCGACACCATTTTTGCCGAAGGTCAGCGCCGCTATATCGAAAGTCTCTCGGCCTATGCGCGGCAGTTTTTACGCCAGATGCAAAAGCCCGATGTTGAAGAAATCACCGGCCTCTCACCGGCAATCTCTATCGACCAAAAAAGCCGCTCCAACAATCCGCGCTCAACCGTGGCGACGATTACCGAAATCTACGACTATCTGCGCATCCTCTACGCGCGCGTCGGCAAACCGCACTGTTTGGTCTGTGGTCGCGAAATTAAAAAGCACAGCAACGAGGAGATTATTGCGAGTATTGTCGAAACCGTTACCAAAGCCGCGCCCAAAAAAACGCGCAAAATTATGGATGTCGAGATTAACGACGACACCGTTAAAATTTTTGCGCCGGTGGTGGTGGGCCGCAAAGGCGAGTACTACCAACTTTTGTACGACCTCCTCGGCAAAGGGTTTGAAAAAGCAAAAATAGACGGCAAAACCGTGAGCTTGCGCGAGCAAATTATTTTGGCCAAGCACAAAAAGCACAACATTTCAGCACTGGTTGATGAAATATTGGTGGCAGATTTTAGGCGCCCTTCGACAAGCTCAGGGCAGAAAGCCGCAGTATATGAGCGGCTTTCTGAGGCCGTGGAGCGTGCGCTTGCCGAAAGCGATGGCTTGGTGGAAGTAGAAGATACCACCGGTACGCGGTTGGTTTCGGCAAAGTTTATGTGCGCGTACGACGGATTTTCGTTCCCTGAGGTTGAGCCGCGCCTATTCTCATTTAACTCGCCCTATGGCGCTTGCCCGGCATGCAATGGCTTGGGCACTAAACATTTTTGGACTAACGAGCCGTGTCCGGTGTGTCATGGCAAACGCCTGCGCCCCGAGGCACTCAACGTATTTTTGAGTGAGACGGACAAAAAAAGTATTGTTGAGATAACAAATCTCTCGATACAAGACGCGTTTGATTATTTTGAGTTGCTCGACCTCTCCAAAAAAGACCAGGAGATTTCAAAAACAGTTATTAAAGAAATAAGCGCGCGCCTCAAGTTTATGCTCGACGTCGGCCTCGACTATCTCACGCTCAATCGCCGCGCCAATACGCTCTCCGGCGGCGAGGCACAGCGCATCAGGCTTGCATCCCAGCTCGGCTCGGGGCTCGTGGGTGCACTCTATGTGCTCGACGAGCCGACCATCGGTTTGCATCAGCGCGACAACGAGCGGCTGATAAGAACGCTCGTCAATTTGCGCGACTTGGGCAATACGATTATCGTGGTTGAGCACGACGAGGACACTATTTATGCGGGCGATTACTTGGTAGACATCGGGCCGGGCGCGGGCGTGCATGGCGGGCACGTGGTGGTGGCGGATTATCTCGAAAAATTGCTGACCGCCAAAAAAAATGACAGCGACTCGGTGACGCTCGCATACTTGCGCGGCGAGAAGGCGATTGCCGTGCCGGATGAGCGCCGGGTTAAGGACAAAGGTGCAATTGAGATAAAAGGCGGCCATGCATTTAACATACACAATCTCTCAGCCGAGGTGCCGCTCGGGCGGCTCACGGCCATCACCGGCGTGTCGGGCTCGGGCAAGTCGACCTTTTTGTACGAAATTTTGTACGAAAATTTGCGTGCGCGTTTCGACAAAAAATATCGCAGCAATAAAACATTTAACGCCGCGAGTTTTACCGGCACCGAGCGCCTCAATCGCGCTATTTTAATCGACCAAAGCGCCATCGGCCGCACGCCGCGCTCCAACCCGGCCACCTACACCGGCGCGTTTTCGTTTATCCGCGAGCTTTTTGCCGAAAGCACCGAGGCGCGCGCTCGCGGATGGAAGGCCTCGCGTTTTTCGTTTAACGTGCCGCAAGCGCGCAACGGCGGGCGGTGCGAAGCGTGCGAAGGCAACGGCACGATTGCGGTTGAGATGCACTTTTTGCCCACGGTGTATGTCACGTGCGATGTGTGTAACGGCAAGCGGTTTATGAAGGAGACGCTCGAGGTTAAATATAAACACAAAAATATTTTTGAGGTGCTCTCGATGACCGTTGAGGAGGCGCTCGCGTTTTTTGAAGACATCCCCGCTGTGTATGACCGCCTCAAAACGCTCGACGAGGTGGGTTTGGGGTATTTACAGCTCGGCCAAAGCGCCACAACGCTCTCGGGAGGCGAGGCACAGCGTGTCAAAATATCCGCCGAGCTCTACCGCCCGCATTTACAAAAGACAATTTATTTGCTCGACGAGCCGACGGTTGGTTTGCATTACGAGGACGTGCAAAAACTCATCGACATCCTCAACCGGTTGGTTAATGCCGGCAACACGGTGGTGCTTATCGAGCACAACATGGACATTATTAAAAATGCCGACTATATCCTCGACTTTGGCCCCGAAGGCGGTGCCGGCGGCGGCAACTTAGTGGCTAAAGGCACGCCGGAGGAGGTTGCCAACAACAAACACTCGCACACCGGCAAATATCTTAAGCGAGCTCTCAAGGGGGTATAAGATAAGCCTATGACGCTTGAGCAGTTTAAAAAACGGATGAGTACTTTGCCCGATGGGCCGGGTGTGTACTTTTTTTTGGATGCGCGTAAAAAAATCTTGTACATCGGCAAAGCCACCAGCTTGCGCAGCCGCGTGCGCAGCTACTTTGCCGCCGACCTCCACCGCTCGCGCGGGCCGCTCATTGTCGAGATGGTTAAAAAAGCCGCGAGCATCGAGTGGCGTGCAACCGACTCGGTTTTGGAGGCGTTGATACTCGAGGCCAATTTAATTAAGCGCCACAAACCCAAACACAACACCGATTTAAAAGACGACAAATCGTGGAACTACGTAGTTGTTACTAAAGAGGATTTTCCAAGAGTGTTGTTAGTGAGAGGAAAGGAATTAGCGCAGAAAAATTCTGTGGCGGCTCACGCTGCGAGCTGCCAAGGTGAGCAGACGCAGGATTTTTCTGCGCTCGTGCATAAACAGCCGCGAGCTTTTCCTGCTGCTCATACATTTGGTCCATTTCCACACGGCGCGCAACTCAAAGAAGCTTTAAAAATTATCCGAAAGATATTTCCGTACCGCGATACGTGTACACCACATACCAAAGCCTGTTTTAACGCCGCGATAGGATTGTGCCCTGGCGTATGTTCTGGCGCGATTAATAAAACAGAGTATCGCAAAATTGTGCGCCGCATCGTGATGCTCTTTCAAGGTAAAAAAAGTGAGTTGATAAAATCGCTCGAGCGCGACATGAAAAAGCTTGCAAAAGCCGAGCGGTTTGAAGAGGCGGCCAAGTTACGTAGCCAACTATTTGCGCTTAAGCACATCCAAGATATCTCTTTGATAAAAGAAGAATTTCGTAGCCCCTCGACTTCCCTCGGGGCGATTCGCGGGACACGAATCGAGGCTTACGACGCGGCACATTTGGGCGGCAGTGCGATGGTGGGCGTGATGACCGTTGTCGAAAATGGCACGGCGCTCAAAAACGAGTACCGCAAATTTAAAATCAAAGCCGCAGGCGCTGGCGACGACATTGGAGCTTTGCGCGAGATGCTCTCGCGCCGCCTGGCGCACAACGAGTGGCCGAGCCCCCGCATTATTGTGGTTGATGGCAGTGCGGCTCAGCTTAATGCCGCCGACAAAGTGCTCGCCTCGTTCGGCGTCCGCATACCGGTGGTTGGTGTCACCAAAGACGACAAGCATCGTCCGCGGGCGATACAAGGCGACAGGGGAGTTATCACTGGCCACGAACACGACATCTTGCTCGCCAACGCGGAGGCTCATCGTTTTGCGATTGCGTATCATCGGAAACTTCGCAACAAAGAAATGGGGTTATAATACGCATATGCGCACCGTAGTAGGAGTGTTACGCGGCGGGCCCTCGAGCGAGTATGAGGTGTCGCTTAAAAGCGGCGCGAGTGTGCTTGCGGCGCTCGACCAAGAAAAATACGAGCCGCTCGACTTATTTGTCTCGCGCGACGGGCAATGGCACTTGCACGGCGTACCGGTGTTGCCCGAGAGGGCACTGCGCGAAGCCGACGTGGTGTTTAACGTCATACACGGCGAGTATGGCGAGGATGGCCGCCTGCACGAGATACTCGACGCGTTTAATATCCCGTACACGGGCTCGAGCGCCGCGGTGTCAAAGCTTTCATTTGATAAGCAACGCACCAAAGAGGCTGTTGCAAGGCTTGGCGTTAAAGTTGCGCACGGTATTGTTGTTGACGCTTCAAAAATATCCGACTTCGATAAAACAGCGCAAAACATCTTCCGCTCGTTTCCACATCCGGCGGTGGTTAAGCCAGTTGCCGCCGGCTCGTCGGTGGGCGTCACCATCGCTAACAGCTTTGAGGCACTCCTGCGCGGGCTCGAGCGCGCGAGTGCTGTGGGGCCACAAATACTTATTGAGGAATATATCCTCGGCAAAGAGGCAACCGTGGGTGTCATCGACAATTTTAGAAACGAAAAATTTTATGCATTGATGCCGGTTGAGATAGTGCCGCCCAAAGGCCATGGTTTTTTTTCGTATGATGCAAAATACGGCGGCGAGACAATCGAGCGCGTGCCGGGCAACTTTAGCCGCGACGAAAAAGACCAACTCATTGCCATTGCCAAAGCGGTGCACGAAAGCTTAGGCCTCTTGCACTACTCGCGCTCCGACTTTATTGTCGGCAAACGCGGGATTTATTTTTTGGAAATCAACAGCGCGCCGGCTGTGGGGCTTACCGGCGAGTCGCTCCTGCCCAAAGCGCTTAAAGCAGGTGGCGCAACGCTCTCGCAGTTTGTCGACCATGTGATAACGCTCGCGCTCAAACCGAAAGTAGAGACAGAATAAAAATATGGAAATTGAAAAACCACTTACCGAGCAAAAGTGCATCCCATGCGAAGGCGGCACGGCGCCTATCGTGCCTGCCGATGCAAAAGCGTTGCTGGAGAGGCTCCAAGGCTGGACGCTTGCAAACGACGCGCTCTCAATCAGTAAGAATTATATCTTCCCCGACTTTAAAGCGACAATGGTGTTTGTAAATAAAATCGCGGCAATTGCTGAAGAGGAGGGTCACCATCCCGACCTTGCAGTGAGTTATGGGAAAGTAAAAGTTGATCTTTCAACACACGCAACAAAAGGCCTCTCAATGAATGACTTCATCCTTGCAGCCAAAATCGACGCCATTGGCACAACTGCGTAAAACTATGGTGGACTCCAGCGTAGCATTTTGGAACCACTTTGCGCTAGAGTGCAATCAACTAGCAGACATACTTAAGAGTGAACATGGTGGTCTTATAGAGCCCAGTTTTATCGGCGGAGGGTAACTACAGTAGAGAGTTAGAACAACAGTCTTAAGAAAGGAGAAAAGATGGGTCTAAGTGTAGGAGGTTACATTGAGCACGCCGCAGAAAAGTTGGTCGAAGGTATTGATAAGGGCGTCAAAAAATAAAACAGGACACCGCAACCAAAATGTGGCTAAAAACATATAATGCAACCGTAGGTCAATGGGGCCCTCTTTCGCGCTCTTTTTGCTCCCAGTCCCATTGCGCTAGTAGGTCAAAGATTTGGGCAAGTTGGGCTATATCCTCCTCATCAAGTGGAGTGTCCTCGGGATGGTCGGCCATAGGTTCCATGTTACCTCATTCCCATTACAAGGCATTAATCACTCCATTCCTTTAACTCCTCAACGTACTCAACCGGAAATGCATTGTCCTGTGCAGCTTTTATTATTCTCTCCAAATATCCCTCTCGCGGCCTGCCGTCGTCGGCTGGTTGGGCAATATAAGAAAAAGCGTTGAGAGTTGGTAGGTTTTTCTTTACATAAAATCTAGGGATACCCTCTTTTTTATCCAACCTTGCTTCGTCCATTTCCGAAAGCTCATACAGTATTCCCCATACTATTTTGCCTTGTTTTTCTCGGATGGAAGCGACGCCCCGGGCGTTTATAAAAAACTCATAGTTTGGGAGTTCCGCCACACCTAACTTGTGCGAATCGGGTGCGCGGTCTATTTTAGCCATTTGTTCTGCGCTCATATTTGAGCCATAGGCAAGGTATCGGTGCATAGATTTATATTTTAACCTCAATCATTTCCATTAATTAATGCGCACGCCGAGTCTTAATTTCAGAAATCCACGACCAAAGTTGCTCTATGTCTTGGCTAACCTCATCGGGCGGTGGTATAGATGGAACACCTTCAAAGGCTGCATCGTGTGCAAAGTTGCTGCAACGAGTTACCGCTGCATCAACTATCTCACAATCTTCTGCTGATATATCTACTAACGGCATAAGTCCTTTCTTTTTCGTACGAATATCAGCATTAAAGCGAGTTACTACGCCTCCTAGAAGATTAAGCTCGACAGCTCGTTCCCATGTTTCCCTCAGGTCGCGATATATTTGCTTTACATCTCGTTTATACTCTCTAATCTCGTCAGCTTTATACAAGGCTCCAGCTCGTTGTAAATGACCCCGCAACGTCTTCAAGCGAGCTTCTGCAGTCATACCTTCCCAAGGCAATCCCTCATCAATACGACCAGTATCGCTGTTGGTGGCATAAGCAGTCTGAAAGTTTACTGAACCTCCAACTGTATCAGTAGCGTTTTGGAGGTCAAACACAAAGCGCAAGTCGTGCGTGAAAACAATAACTTGGCGTTTGGTTGCCTCCTCAACTAGTCGGCGAGCAATTCTTTCTCGCCGCTTGTGGTCAAGAGAAGAAACTGGGTCATCCAACACAATGGCTGATGGAAAAGGAGCCAGCGCTACCTCTGTTAAAAAAGATGCAAGCGCTATTGCACGATTCTCTCCCTCGCTTAATATCTTGCTCACGGGAACATCTTGGGTGGAGGAGGAAAGGACAATCTGGTGGTATGAGGCTCCCTTCTTCGCCTCTGACACTTCAAGACTAATGTCTATCTTATTTCCAACATCCAGCCCTTTTGCCTCTGCAGAAAACCGTTGGCATAAGTCTTTGGTTATTACTTTGCTCAAAGCATCTGCTTTGCGTGTTATACCTGTAGTATCAGTGTCGGCAATGCAAGACTCAAGTTTGTTCTCAAGCTTTTGGCGAGATATTTCCTTCCTTATACGTTCAAAGGAGCGAGCGGCTTGTTGGGCTGCTTGTAGCTCATTCGCTTGGTGTTCTAATGGCCGTATTACAGCAGTACTGTCATTTTGCAATTTTATATAAGTATTACGCTCCTTCTCCAGCGCGGTCACCAACTTCTTTATAGTGAGCGTAACCGTGTTTGTTACCTTAAGTTCCAAAGCACTGCACCTTTCTGCCGCAAGATACGGTACCGATGTTTGAAGTATTTTTATGCCTTTTAGAATCTCTGTTATCTCGCCACTAAGTTGTTTATGCAGAGCAGGGATATCTTCTTGAAGTGTAGGTTTTATGTGCGCGGGCAGCATTTCTATCCCTTCCAACGCTTCCTGCGCTTCTACAAGCGCTTCTTGAGCTACATCATACGCTTGCTGGGCTTCCGCCTGTACAAACCCCTCGAAGTGACGAAGCCTGTCTTTAGCCTCGGTGGAAAGTTCCTGTTGGCAGAGAACACACCGAACACCTCGGTCTACAGGAAAAGTTTTAGTTGGGTACGCTTCATGCTCAAAGTAGCGACGAGCTGATTCCCATAACTGCATCCAGGCGTCTCCTCCGACACCTTGTACTGAAGCGTCCTCGAAGCTCTTTCTGCTTAGGGCTACGGTTTCTTTTGCGGCGAAAAGCTTTTCTCTGAGCACTACGATTCGGTCTAGTGCTGGTTTTGAATAAGTACGAACCAAAGTGTCGAGATGAGTGTTGAGCTCTTCTAGCCGCCTTATTTGGCCACTCAGTTCAAGGATTTTTTTACCAGGGTCGTTTGTTTTAAAGTCAGATAATTGCTTGGCTACAGCTGTTAACTCCTTTTTTTCTGCACCGGTAAACTCAAACAGCTCTTTAAGAGTGGTTTCGCTCAAGCCTGCGTGTAGATTATTCAATTTGCCGTAGGTTTGAGTGCCTGCCAGAAAGTCACTAAAATTGTCCGCGGCTTTTTTAGAGACTGCATAGTCGGCTCTAAAGCGGGCGCTGAGTGTAGTGGCAACTTCTGCTACTCGTGTCATCAAGTCCAAACCAAATGGTTGGTATGCAAGTTCGTTGCTTCCATCTACATGCACAAGTGCGCACTCGCTGTCGAAAACACTTATAGCTGAGAGCTCTTGAGGAACTAGCGCATCAGGCTCCCATTTAAATGTTCTTACTTGACCGCCTTCAGTAAAATTGACCTCTGCACCTTGCTCTTCCTCATCCTCGGAAAATATATCTTGGTATATTTCTTCATCGTTGTTACCACGTGCACGACAGATTTTTTTAAGCACACGAGTATATCCCGACTTGCCAGCTCCATTCTCGCCATATACGACATTGAGTCCAACAGGTTCAAGGCTAAGTTTAGCTTCTTGTGAGATACGGTTTATACCTCGAAAATTATGCAACTCCGTGAGTGCAATAGAGCCACCCAAGCTTGTAGCGTTTGGAACATGTTCGGCGGTCAAAGGTAGTGGTTTGGGAACAGGATGACCAACATCAATTCCACGCTGTGTTTTGCAGATATCCGCCAGTTCGTTATAGTCCCTTTGTTCCAAAGAACCATTGAGAACAAGGCGACGCAGAGCATCACGCAGCCAAAGGGGTCTATCAGATGACCATTTGACTATTTGCTGATAGATGTCATCCATTAGCAAGAATGATACGCTCGTTCGAAATTTTTATCCATCGGAAGAGGTTTGACCGTATTGCCTCCCATTTTAAGCATTTAGAAGTGTATTCTATAAAAAGTATACTTACTCCACACAGCAACAGCTGTGTAGGCTTAGAGGGAGCTAGCGCGGGATAGAGCCTTTCTAACAATGCCTATAGACGCTTGCGGTTGGTTTGGTATGATTACAGATGTAAAAACTTAATAGGAGTAAGGTCCTAACCCCTAGCAGTGCTAGGGTAAGGGCGAAAATCGTAAGTCACAGAAAACCCGTTATCAGGGCGTGACTTACGTTATACAGGGAAACTTGTATAGGGCCGCAAGGCCTCCTGGTGGCGGGCTTTGTGTTCATCACTAGGATTAATAGCTAAATGTATTAATCTATGGCTGGAATATTGGTAGCGCTTCTTGTACTAGTAGTAGGAGGTGTGTATTGGCTTCCGAGTATTATTGCTTTTACTTACGAAAAAGAGAATAGGGTTGCAATAGCTGTGTTGAACTTCTTTTTGGGTTGGACCCTTATAGGGTGGGTAGTTGCCTTAGTGTGGGCGGTAAAAAAATAGTTATGGGGAAAAATAAGTTAAAAAACCATTACACAACCGCACAGGGCAACATCATTGGTATTTTTTGGGTTATAGGTGCCATAACGGCGATATTTGGGAACGTATCCGCAACTGTGTTTTGGCTCCTCAGTGCCATGCTTATCGCAATCACGTGTTGGGAAACAAAGTCCGAGTAACCTAATGGGGAAAAGTTGTCCACAGAGACTGGAAAACCTTTACGCTTTAAAAGTGGCTAAACTTAGTCGCTTGATTGCATTTGGTCTGGTGTCTCTTAGGATTAAAGTATGCAAAAACAACGTCAGTTATTTCTTAAATCTCTTGGGCACGGTAATCATTCTCTCTCCACTTTTTTAGACAAGCTCCGCGACAACGGCGTCGAGCATGTTATAGACGTACGTTCCTATCCCTTCAGTCACAGACACCCGCATTTTTCTCAGAAGCCCTTACAAGAGGCGCTTACACTGGCACATATCCAATACACCTTCTATGGCGACAGACTCGGTGGACGAGGCGCTAACCGTGATTACGAGGGGGCTATAAAAGAATTGGTGCGCATGGTACAGCGCGGGGAGCAAATGTGCGTGCTATGCAGTGAGAGCGACCCGACAAAATGCCACCGAAGCAAAATGTTGGAACCGCCTTTTGCACAGCATGGCGTTGAGATGCGGCATATCCTTTACGAAGAGGGTGAACACTAGCCATGACCACTACTCCGCAGTTGGCGATACTTTTAAAACCAAACGCTGCGGACAAACTTACCGAGGTATTTGACGGGCTCGATGTATGCGAGGGAACGCGCAAAGAGTACCGGCAACGGGTGGAGCTGTTTGTGTCTTTTGTCGGCCGGATCGGCTTTAATCGAAACTCAGTTGTTGAGTACAAGCGGATGCTAGCGCGGGATGAACGGCTATCTATCGCGAGTAAAAATAAATACTTTACCGTGGCGAAGGTGTTTGTGCGCGAGCTATACCGCATAGGAGCAATACCCGCCGACATATCCGCAGGCATCAAAGGCTTTCGACAAAGTAAACTGCACCGCAGGGAGGGGCTCACCGAGGAGGAGGTGCAGGCAATGGCACGCATGATGCGGAAGTTGCCGCCAACACCATACAATGCCCGACTTCGAGCCGTTTTTGCTCTGCTAATCGTGCAGGGCTTGCGGCAAATAGAAGTTACAAGGCTCGATGTGGAAGACTTGCGCCTGCCAACTGGCATCGCATACATACAAGGCAAAGGCCGCGATGATAAAGAACCTATATACCTCGCACCACAGACAGTAACAGCATTGCGACAATATCTACGAGCTGCGGGGATATCTTCGGGGGTGCTGTTCAGAAGCTTTAGCAACCGCAAAGCGGCGCGGCTAAGCACCATGACTATAAAGAGAGACATGCACCGGCTTATGAAGCCGCTCGGCATTAAAAAAGTGGTGCACGGGTGCAGACACTATTATGCGACCACTATACTGCGGAGGCTTAACCCGATGGATGCGCGAAAGTTTACACGCCATCACTCGCTCGACATGTTACTGGTGTATAACGACGAGCTGGATGCCAAGTTACAGTCGAGAGAGGTATTTCGGTGCTTTAAAAACGTGAGCCTCTAAAGTTATTGAAGAAAGTTTTTAGCATGACGAGGGTAAAGAATGTGCAGATTCCCACGACCATGCCCAATACGGAAAGTAACACGCCTGCAGAATATGGGTTGGTAAGGAGCTTAGATATTTGGTCGGGATGATGGCGCTCAATTTCCTCGTACAACGCGAGAAGTATGATGCCCCAGAAAGCGCTGTAGGCGAGGTATTCAAAGTCGCTTGGCTTTTTGTTTGAGACGAGCATCCATTGGCTCGCTTTGCGGTACCCCCATACGGTAAAAAAGCCGGACAGGATGATGAGGAAGTAGGAATAGGTATCTACGGACATCGGGGAAATCCTACTGCGCCGCCGCTGCGCTGTCCAGCTGCTTCCATGTCTCCTCATTCTATTTACATGACATCGGCAAAGGGGTTGATACCACGACACGGTTAGAGCTGCCGTGTAAAGTTTACCCCTCTGTCTGGTAGGAATACACTGATGGCAGTTAGATGTTAAACATAAACGGGTCTTTAGCGTGATGGAGCCACCCTAGTGCATGGAAGTCACAACGTCATGGATATGTCTGTGGCCTTAGGGTGTGTTGAAGCGGTAAGGGCTATAGCCTGGAACTATAAAGCAACGTAAGAAGTTTGCATGTGATGTCCCCCCGGCTGGATTCAGATTAACTTAGGTATTTTGCTTGAGCACACTTTGTGCGCTTACCAAAAAACCTAGCTGATATTCAGTCGGGCTTTTTTATTTCTTCTGCCCTGACTGCGAGGGCACTAGAAGTCGGCTCTTCAAATGTTTTGGAGAGTCGACCATTGGAGCTACTCCTTTGGGTGTACATAATTTTTTATCTTTATGTTACCCGACAAGCCTTATAAACCAGACAATAAACATGACCCTCCAACATCTATGGCCGAGGGTATAATTACTAATGAGGATGATGCCTTGGCGTATCTTGCAAAAATTATTGTAGAGGCATATTTGGAACAAAAAAATTATGTACCAATCAAACAGCCAACCAAATAATAAGCGAGCCGTTGTCTATGTCCGTGTCTCCACTATGGAGCAGGCCGAGGAGGGTAACTCTCTTGCCACGCAGGAAAAGATTTGCCGCGAGTATGCGAGTAAAAATGGTTTTGACGTTGTGGAGGTATTCATCGAGCGTGGCGAGAGTGCTAAGACCGCAGACCGTACACAGCTCCAAAAGATGCTCGGTTATTGTACTCAAAAGAAAAATCAAATATCCGCAGTTATCGTATACAAAATTGACCGTCTCTCCCGCAACACCGATGACTACAGCCAGCTCCGCATCTTGTTAAAGCGTTACGGAGTGGAAATTAAATCCACCACTGAGCTTTTTGAGAACAATCCCGCAGGACGCTTCATGGAAAATACGATGGCAAGCATCGCGCAGTTTGATAACGAGGTACGTGCCGAGCGTTGCTCCAACGGTATGCGCGATGCGGTACGCGATGGACGCTATGTATGGGGTGCCCCAGTCGGTTACTCAAATGGAGCACAACTCAACGGCAAGCCCACTATCGCTCCTAACGAAATGGCTCCGCTCGTGTTAAGGAGTTTTCAGCTTATCGCCACAGGCTTGTACACCACAGAGGACGTTTGGCGCAGGATGGTAAAAGATGGTTTGAAAGTAAAAGGTGGCAGGCCTGTCTCTAGCCAATACTTCCGCGAGATGCTGCGTAATAGGCTCTATACGCGTGTTATAGAGAAGTTTGGAGAGAGTCATCGAGGATTGTTTGAAGCGATAGTAACCGATACTTTATTTGAACAAGTGCAGCGCGTACTCAAAAACAAAGGATACAAGGTAAACGAGTACAAAAAGGATAATGCCGACTTTCCCCTCCGCCGTTTTATATTCAATCCTGAGGGCTTGAAATTGACGGGGAGCTGGTCGAGCGGGCGCTCCGGCACCAAATATGCTTTCTATCGCTTTGGAGGCAAAGGTAGCAACTACCAGCGGGATGAGTTCGAGCGGCAGTTTGCCTTTAAGATGGACTCTTACGCATTTGAGAACGAACATATTGCCAAGCTTAAGCGTTTGGTTAAGAAAGAGTTTTATGAGGCTACGGCGGATGCACGAAAGGAAGCTGAGAGATTACAGAAACATATAGAGCAACTCGCCGAGCAACAAACAGCTCTTGTTAAGAAAAATATACAGGGCGTGTTAAGCGATGCTGTACTAAAGCAACAGCTCGCGCTTGTAGAAAAAGAAACTACCGACGCACACGCGAGCCTTGCACTCTTGAACAATATCGATATATCGCCGGAGGAGGCAATCGACTTCACGTCAGAGTATCTGCAAGCGCCAAGCAAAATATGGAAAAAAGCTAGTATTGCAACACAAACCAAGCTGCAATGGTTCCAATTCCCCTTAGGTATGACGTTTGATGGCAAAGTTTTTGGAACCAACAAAATATCCTCTGTTTTCAAGGCGAAAGACCTAGTTTTGTCTCCGATGTCTGCTTCTGTGGACCCTACCGGGATCGAACCGGTCACCTCCTCATTGCAAATGAGGCGCTCTACCAAATGAGCTAAGGGCCCTTGCTTCATTACTTTACTAAAATCTCTATATATTGCAATCTGTATATGTTTGCACCCTTAGCTCAGTTGGTTAGAGCGCACCCTTCACACGGGTGAGGCCTCAGGTTCGAATCCTGAAGGGTGCACCAAGACAAAAGAATCTGCCCTGCGGCAGATTCTTTTGTCTTGGTGCAGGCCGGAACGTTGCTACGCATTTGCGTAGCAGTGAGGCGGGGTAGCGAGCGACTTTGCTGACGAGCAAAGTCGACTCGTGACCACAAAGTTGTCTGTTCATAATAAAACTGGACAGGGCTAAATTTAGTGGTAAAGTTTTTACCGTGCCGCTGACATGAGGCCAAGCGGACAACAAGAACATTGGGGAAGGAAAAGAAAAAATGGACTTCCGGCTTCGAGAGACAGAAAGTCGCGTCCCTGTTGTGGTGGGAGGAAATGAATTCAAAATCGTAAGATCGGCTACCGTTTTCGGAAGCTTTTCTGACGACGTTGACCGCGTTGAACTCGATTTTTATCGCAAGGCGGACAAGCATCTCAACGTTAGGGTGGTCGTTTGCGCTGTCGACGGCGGACGCAAAGAACATCATTGGGAGATCCGCAGCATACTTATCATGGAAGAGAACAAACCGCGGCGCGTTGCAGAAGTAGAACATCTGCGGCGTATTAAGGAATTTCTGCCCTTCGCTAAACATTTAGGAATCGCAGCCACTTGTCTTGGTAATATGATCAATGGCTTGGCGCCCCATTAGCCGCATTTCAGAAACAAATGCGGAATGCTTTAAGGGTCGAGCGTTGCTCGGCCCTTTTTTTATTGCTATATTTGCAACGTTAGTCGGAGGCAGTGTCGGGGCGTCTTATAGTGGAGTTATACAGCCGGTCGAAATCTAAGTCGGGGCGTCTTATAGTGGCATTATACACCCTTCGGGTGGGTGAAACCCGAGTTCGATTCTCGGCGCCCCGACTTAGATTTTGACTAATATATTTTTTTATATTAGGGCCCGTAGTTAAGTGGTACCCGCCCGACTGAACGAGCTCAGTCGTTCGGGCGGGAAACGCTGCATTCGCACCCGCCCGAACGTAGCGGACTACGTCCGGTACGGGCGGGTTGCTGAGGCAAAAATAAAATATGGAATATAGTGCATATGTGTTACAGGATAATAAGGGTAAATTTTACAAGGGAGTAACAAATAATTTACCAAGAAGACTGATCGAACATTCCCAAGGAAAAACAAAGACAACTTCTCGCATGAAAGAATTGGCAGTTGTATACGTTGAAAAATTTGATACCTTTGTAGAGGCGAGAAAGCGTGAAGTTTATTTTAAATCTGCGGCCGGCAGACGTTTTCTCAAGAAAAAATTGGGCCGTTAGCTCAGCTGGTAGAGCGCGTCATTCGCATTGACGAGGTCAGCGGTTCGACTCCGCTACGGTCCACAGAAAAAAATAAAAACCCGCGACAGAATTTTGTCGCGGGGTGGTTAAAGTACTTGAGTTAAGATTTTTGAGATTTTGCAATCTCTTGTGCTATCAATTCTTTGTTTTGTTCCAAAGCTTTGTAGAGAGCTATATCAGTTACCTCTGAGGGAGTGGTACTCATACCAAACAACTCGAGAAACAAAGCAGCGACTCGATTTTGGTAATGGCTTGAGTGCTTGGCAATTGCCATGCTGATTAGGTTCACAAAATCATAGTTACGCGAGTCAATAAGCAGATTACCCTCGACCGCCCCTGCCGTGAGCGCTCGTACGAGCCTGTCAATGTTCCCATAGTGCGTATGTGCGTTAATCGCATCGCGCATAATCGATTTGAGCTTTTCGCATATTTTCCGCCCTTCTGGTTGATCGGCACGTGGTTGTTCGTGCGGTTTGCCAAGCAGAGCTTGCAAGAATAACCTTTCTTCTTCCGGCGTTGGAGTAGTGAGCCATGCCTCGACTACATCTTTCCAAATTGCGTATTTTAACTCCGCAAAACGGTCGTAATACTCAAATTTGAACAGAGAGGGCATCAAGGTAACCGCATAGAGAGCCCAATCATGTTCTCCTTCTTTGTATTTTGCGCACCCCAAGACACCTTCTTTGACGTAAGAGAGCAAGCTTGCAGCGCCCTCTTCTTTCTCGTCCGTAATCATGTCTTCCAAAAGATTTTTGCGTTCTTGGAGTTTGATTTCTTCGAGTTTGCGATTATCTTCACGAAATCGTTCCAATCCGACCTTAGACATCGATCTTCTCCACCTATTTCAAGGAACCGTGGTTCCACCGGCCCCGTAGGGCAAGGAGTCCTTAGACTCCGCCCACACGATATAACACGAGCATGCTTTTGTCCATGATTTTGTTTATACTGAGTATATGACTTTAACGACTCATGCTGTTGTTGGTGCTGCTTGCGCTAGCTTGGTGCCTAGCCAGCCTTTGATTGGGTTTGCTTTAGGCTTTGCAAGCCATTTTGTTATCGACTCTATCCCGCATTGGAACGAGGGCCACTTTTTTATGCGCTCGATGGTAAAAAATAAGCAGGACGTTTTGCAAACACACATACAACACGGTATAAATTTTTTGCACGACATTGCGATAGTGCTTGCCGATTCTTTGCTCGGCTTTGCACTCGCAACGCTCATTCTTTTTTATTTTTTCCACGTGCCGCTCTACATCGTACTTCTCGGTGCATTTGCAGGGCAGATGCCTGATGGCTTGCAGTTTGTCTACTATACAATGCGCTGGCATTGGATGGAGCCATTGCAAAAGTTCCACTCCGCAATTCAAAAAGAGTCTACCAATCCGCTGTATTTACTCCGCGAAGCAGGCCTCATTGTGGCAGTGGTGGTGTTAGGAATCTTTGGCGTTTTTATGTTATAGTGGGCCATATATGAGCGGTGGTTTGCATATTTCGCTCGCAGCGGAGCGCTTAGGGAGTGTGTTTGGTATCCCCATCACCAACGGGCTCGTGGCCGCATGGGCTACTATCATTGTTCTTATTGTTGCGGCTTTTTTTATCGGCCGCAGGCCTACTTTGATACCTGGCAAGATGCAAAACGTGTTTGAGATGCTCTTTGAGTTTGTCCTCAACTATATGGAAGAGACACTTGGCTCGCGCGCGCTTGCAGAACGCTTTTTTCCTCTCATTGTGACGATTTTTCTTTTTGTATTTACCGCCAACGAGCTTGAGTTTTTTCCGCTCATTGGCTCGGTAGGCGTTACGCAAAACGGCGTGTTTGTGCCGATACTCCGCGCCGCCACTGCCGACCTCAACATGACGCTCGCGCTCGCAATTATTTCGTTTGTCACCATCGAAGTCTCCGGCATCGTGGCGCTCGGCATCTTGAAGTATGGTTCAAAATTTGTTAACTTTAAAACTGGCGTGATGGGCTTTTTTGTCGGGCTTTTGGAGATCATCGGCAATCTTGCGCGCCTCGTATCGTTTTCCTTCCGTCTTTTTGGAAATATCTTCGCCGGCGAGGTGCTGGTGGCCGTGGCAATGGCGTTTTTGCCGTATCTTCTCCCGGTACCGCTCATGTTGTTTGAGACCTTTGTCGGTCTCCTCCAAGCGGCTATATTTGCGCTTCTCACCTTGGTGTTTATCAAGTTGGCCATTATGGAACCTCATGGAGAAGAGGCCCATAGGGAAGGAGCACATTAAATTATTTATTAGTTAGCATTAAATAGAAAAGAGTTATGGATTTAGATTCGGCAAAGACAATCGCTTTTGCACTGGTGGTGGGGTTGGGCGTTATCGGCCCGGGCATCGGCCTCGGTATTTTGGTATCCAAGGCGCTTGAGGCAATCGGCCGCAACCCGGAGGCATCTGGCACCATCCAAACCACCATGTTTATCGGCATCGCCGTGACCGAGGCGCTCGCAATCTTTGCGCTCGTCGTTGGGTTCATTATTAAGTTTACTTAATGATGCAATATAAGAAGAATTAAATTTACTGGTTTATCTGAATTAACTGATGTCCGCGGTATTTGCAGCATTTGGCATTGATTGGAGACTCCTCCTCATCGACTCGATTAACTTCGGGCTTTTAGTGCTTGCGCTGTGGTACTTTCTCTATGCGCCGCTCATGCGTGTGCTTGAAGCTCGCCGGCAAAAGGTGGCCGAGGGCGTGCACAATGCCGAGCAGGCGGGGATTAAATTGCGCGAGATAGAGGCGGCAAAGAGCGGCATCCTTGCGGAGGCAGGGCAGGAGGCTGATGAGATGCTCAAAAAGGCGCGCAAATCCGCAGAGGAAAAGGAGCGCGCTATGGTAGCCGCCGCCGAGGCGGCGGCGGCCCGCACCACTGCCGAGGCGGCAGCGGCGGCGGTTGAGCTCAAAACGCAGGCCATCGAGGAGAGCAAGCAAGAAGTTGCAAAGCTGGTCGTGTTGGGGATGGAAAAGATGCTTCGACAAGACTCAGCACAAGTGCTCACAAAATAATATATGACTATCGCCGCATCCTACGCACGAGCGCTCCACCAATTGGTATTAAATAATCCAAGCAAGAGTGCAACATACATTGCCAACTTGCGCGCGAGTTTGGCAAAGCGCGGGCATCTCAAACTGCTGCCAAAAATAGTAAGCGAGTATCAAAAGCTCGAGATTGGAGCCGAGCGGGCGGCACGAAGCAGTGCCGTCACACCCCTAAAAGAACGCACACGCATCCTGCTCGGCCTCTACAAAAAACTGATTGAAACAAAATAGTTCGACAAGCTCACCATACATAGCCATGGAAAATTTTATAGAACAATTTAAAAAAGAGATACAAGGATTTACGCCCGAGGCGATGCCGTACAACCTCGGCCACGTGATACGCGTCGGCGACGGCGTTGCCGAAATCGATGGGTTAGAAGGCGCGGTGATGTCCGAGATGATCCGTTTTGAAACCTACGAAGGCAAGCCGCTTGCCAACGCGCTTGATTCCGTTTCCGAAGTCTTTGGCGTTATTTTAAATCTTGAGGAAGAGTCGATCCGCGCAATTATTTTGGGCGACGCGGGCAAAGTTAAAGAGGGTATGACCGTTGTATCGACAGGCGAGATACTTTCGATACCGGTGGGCGAGGCATTGCTCGGCCGCGTGGTGTCGCCCTTGGGCGAGCCGCAAGACGGCCTTGGTAAAATGGAAACGACAAAGCGCAATCCGGTTGAGCGCGAGGCCTACGGCGTGATGGACCGCAAAGGAGTTAACACACCGATCCATACGGGCATTAAAGCAATCGACTCGATGATCCCGATTGGCAGGGGACAGCGCGAGCTTATCATCGGCGACCGCGGCACCGGTAAAACCACCATCGCAACGGACACGATTTTAAATCAAAAGAACGAGCCCAAAGAAACGCGCCCGGTGTGCATCTATGTTGCTATAGGTCAAAAAGAGAGCAAGACCGCGCGCCTCGTGGGGCTCCTTAAAGAGGCAGGTGCGATGGAGTACACGATTGTGGTGAACGCAGGCGCGTCGGCTCCGGCGGCGCTCCAATATTTGGCACCGTTTGCAGGCGCCGCCATCGGCGAATATTTTATGCAAAAAGGCATGGACGCGCTCATTATATATGACGACCTCTCCAAGCATGCCGTGGCCTACCGCCAGCTATCGCTACTCCTCCGCCGCCCGCCGGGCCGCGAGGCATATCCGGGCGATGTGTTTTATCTCCACTCACGCTTGCTTGAGCGCGCTGCAAAATTAAATGAAGCAAACGGCGGCGGCTCGCTCACTGCACTCCCGATTATCGAAACGCAAGAAGGCGACATCTCGGGCTACATCCCAACCAACGTCATCTCGATTACCGACGGGCAAATCTTTTTGGAGACCGACCTTTTTAACAAAGGCTCGCGCCCCGCTATCAACGTGGGCAACTCGGTGTCGCGCGTGGGCTCAAGCGCACAGACCAAAGCGATGAAAAAGGTTTCCGGCAAAATAAAACTTGAGCTCGCACAATTTAGAGAGCTCGAGGCGTTTATGCAGTTTAGCCAAGATTTGGATGCCGACACCAAACGTAGCATCGAGTCGGGCCAGCGCCTCACGGCAGTGCTTCGCCAAAAAAATGCGGAGCCACTGCCGTTTCAAGAACAAGCTGTCGTCATTTACGCGGCAGTCAACGGCTACCTTGCACAAGTGCCAGTGGCGCGTATTGGCGAGTTTGAGCAAAAATTGCTCGCGTTTTTGCAAGCCGAGGCGCCAGAAATTCTGAGTAGCATTGCAATCTCGCGCGACTTGGCGGCACAAACAGAGGCAGAACTTAAAACGCAACTTGGTGCGTTTAAAGAGACACACCCCGACCTCTTCCAATAATGTATGGCAGGACTCAAAGCAATAAAAACAAAAATACGTTCGATCGAAAAAACTCAAAAGGTGACCAAAGCCATGGAGGCGGTTTCGGCTGCAAAAATGCGCAAGGCACAGAGTAGGGCTTTTGCAGGCCGCGCGTACGCTCGCGCGGCCGTCTCAATCCTCGTGCGCGTTTCGGGTGCGCGTGAACTTGTAAACAATCCGTTGACGCGCGGAGCAGTTGCCACGCTGCCGTCCTCGTCATCGGATGCGCACGGCATCATGGCAACTGCTCCGCGCCAAGCGCTCTACATTGTTATCACATCCGACAAAGGCTTGGCTGGCGCATTAAATTCAGCGGTGCTCCGCGCAACATCTGCCGACATTGCGGCAAGCGGTCTTTCAAAAGAACATATTTCGATTGTTGCAATCGGCCGCAAAGCCAACGATTTTTTTGTGGCGCGCGGATTTGCGGTTGATTTGCATCATGCCAACACCGACCAGCTCGACTCGGTATTTATCGCCGAGCTCGTGCACGAAGCGGCCGCGCGCTTTGCGCAGGGTGGGGTTGATGTCGTTAAAGTTGCCTATCAAAATTTTATTTCAACCTTTGAGCAGCGCCCCACGTTGCGCGTCATTTTTCCACTCTCGCTCATCGAGCTCGAAAGGGTGGTGGATGATATTCAAATAAGGCGCGGGTCACCTGCCACGCAGGAGCGGGTTGCAGTTACTATGCTGACGCGCGCATCCGATGACGAGGGCGGAGGCATAGTAACTGCAGCCCGCCTAAACTACACCATAGAACCGTCCGAGGGCGAAGTGCTTGCCGCCATCCTTCCGCGTCTTGCTTCTATTTTTGTTTACCATGCATTGCTCGAGTCGCAAGCCTCCGAGCACAGCGCCCGGATGGTGTCGATGAAGTCGGCTTCGGACAAAGCGGTGGAGCTTGAGACCTCGTTTACGCTCCAATTTAACAAAGCGCGACAAGCGTCGATTACGCGCGAAGTGAGCGAAATTACCGGCGGTATGGAGGCCATGGCAAACTAAATAAAAATATAAATTATTATGAAAACAACAGGAACTATCAAGCAAATTATTGGTCCGGTCATCGATGTGTATTTTGAGGGTGAGCATCTGCCGGCCATACGTAACGCACTCAAAACATCGGTAGGCGAACGTGGCGTCACGCTTGAAGTTGCCCAACATTTGGGGCTCGGCCGCGTGCGCGCGATTGCTTTGCAAGACACCTCCGGTCTTGCGCGTGGGGCATATGTTGAGGACACCGGCGCGCCGGTTTCTGTCCCGGTGGGCGAGATGGTACTCGGCCGCCTCTTTAATGTTATCGGCGAGGCTATCGACGGCAAACCAAATCCGACAAACGCACCGCGCTTGCCGATACATCGCGACCCGCCTCCTTTTAGAGAACAGCGCACCAAAGCCGAGGTATTTGAAACCGGCATAAAATCAATCGATCTCTTGGCACCGTTTATCCGCGGCGGCAAAGTCGGCCTCTTTGGCGGCGCAGGCGTCGGTAAAACAGTGCTCATGCAAGAGCTCATCCACAACATCGCCAAAGAGCACGGCGGCTACTCGGTGTTTGCCGGCGTCGGCGAGCGCGTGCGCGAGGGCAACGACCTATACCACGAAATGACCGACAGCGGCGTTATCGACAAAATGGCGCTCGTGTTTGGCCAGATGAACGAAGTACCGGGTGCTCGTGCGCGTGTGGGCCTCTCGGGCCTCACGATGGCTGAGTACTTCCGCGACAAGATGGGTAAAGACGTTTTGCTTTTCATCGACAACATCTTCCGCTTTGTGCAAGCAGGCTCCGAAGTGTCATCGCTCCTTGGCCGTGTGCCGTCGGCTGTGGGCTACCAACCAACGCTCGCCGAGGAGATGGGTCAACTCCAAGAACGCATTACCTCCACGAAAAAAGGTTCTATCACCTCGGTGCAAGCCATTTACGTACCGGCCGACGACCTCACCGACCCGGCGCCCGCCACAACCTTTGCGCACCTCGACTCAACCATCGTGCTCACGCGCTCGCTCGCATCACTTGGCATCTTCCCAGCAGTCGACCCGCTCGACTCGAGCTCAACAGCGCTTACGCCCGACATTGTTGGTCAAGAGCATTACGATGTTGCGCTTCAAACCAAGCAGGTGTTGCAACGCTACAAAGATTTGCAAGACATTATCGCGATCCTTGGTATTGAGGAGCTCTCCGACGAAGACAAGCAGATAGTGTATCGCGCGCGCAAAATACAGCGCTTCCTCTCGCAGCCGGTGCATGTGGCCGAGGTCTTCTCCGGCATCCCCGGCGTGTATGTGCCGGTTGCCGAAACAATTCGTTCCTTCCGCGAGATTCTCGACGGCAAACACGACGACAAACCCGAGAGCGCCTTTTACATGAAAGGTAGTATCGACACGGTAAAGGCGGAGTAAGTGTATGACGACGAAGTTTAAAAGAGGGTTAGACTTGGCCTAGCGGCCCGGAGTGCACTCTTTTAAACTTTGGCGGCAGGAACTAATAACATGAAAGTTGTAATTGCAAAAGTAAACGAAAATCTTTTTGACGGCGAAGCCGTCTCAATGACCTTGCCCGGCGCGGAAGGGCAGTTGACGGTACTCCCGGAGCACATGCCGCTCATCACCACGCTCAAAGCGGGCGTGATAACAGTAAGGTTGGGTGGCGAGGAGCCCGACCAAACCTTCCAAATCCTTGGCGGCGTCCTAGAAGTCCGCCGCGACGGTGCGACCGTAGTTTTGTAACCTTACGGAGGTTAAACCTCCGTCAAAGGTTAAACCTCCATATGCTGGGGCTTTTCTATTTTTATATAAGTGGTATAATATCTCGCGGATCGGTTCCCGAGTTTGTTTGGGGGAGGGTTTCCATGATTATAACCGTACCGTGGTGGGCAACTGTGATAGCCCTTATGCTCGGCGGTTTTCTCGAGATTGTCGAGCGAAGCAACCGGTGGAATGACAAGCATCTTGCAAAAGAGGATGACTTTGGTCTCCTCGATGACAACTTACGTCGGCGAGAAGGCCGATGACATTTGATGACTCAGCTTAGGCTGGGTCATTTTTCTTGGTTTCGATTCCTGTTTAAGTTATTATTCAAACTTACGAAGGTTTAACCTCCGTATTCTGGGCCTATAGTTCAGCGGTAGAACGCGTCCATGGCATGGACGAGGTCGGGGTCCGACTCCCCGTAGGTCCACCACAAAAAACTCATGATACAATTTTGGTATGTTTTTGAGTGCTGATTTTTTAAATCTCATTTTTTATTGTGCACAGCAACTCGGCGTAACACTCGGCGTTGGGGCTGAGACCATCATGCTTGCCGCTTACCTCATCTCAATGCGCGACGGCATAGTGGACGAGAAGGAGACGCAATACGCCCGCGCAATAAAGCGCGTAATGGTCGTTGCACTTTGGCTCATCGTCCTCTCGGGCCTCGGCATCACAGCGCTGCATCTCACAGCGGGGGAGAGTGCCACCGTGTTTGCCTCGGCCTTCCTCTTTAAGTGGGTGCTCATAGTGTTGGCAATAGCGCTTACCTTATTACGCCGCGTAAGCAAACTCAGTGTTGTCGAGGGGATTATCGGCGGCACGTGGTACGCGCTTTTTTTGGTACACATTTTGGCACCGGTCACTACGTGGTTTAATCTCGGCACGCTCTATGCTGTGTGGCTTGTCGGCTTTGTGTTGTGTTGGGAGGCACTGGTAGTCATGCGCCGTGACAAAAAAACAACACTAACAAAAAAACCGACACCACCTCCTCCCGCAAAAATACCTCATGCAGCTCCTGCACCTATTCCTACACCTGCACCAGTTAAAGTTGCACCTCCGCCACCGCCACCTCCTATGCCCGAACCGATTTCCTTGCCCAAAGATTTTATTCCGCCCAAAGAGATAAAAATTATTCCGGATCTGTCTGCGCCTGTGCCCACCAGCCCCGCTTCGCCCGGCATCAAAGTAACCGACACGCCGTTTTTGCCAAAGGTACCGGCACTCCAACCAATACCCGCAACCCCCGGCTCTGATACCGTGTCGCTCCCCGCAACGCCAACCACGCCGGTGCCATCTCCGGAGCCAAAATCGACGCTCACCACGCTCCCCGGCGGAACCTCGGCAATGGCGCTTAATGTCATGCCTAAAAATCCCGCGGAGTTAGAAGCAAAGAAATAAAAACTCACCCAATTGGCCGAATAGGCAAAAAAAGTATATAGTGCAAGGCATCTATGGGATTATCGGTAGGCATCGTGGGGTTGCCCAATGTCGGCAAGTCGACGCTCTTTCAGGCTATTACCAAAAAGAGCGTACTGATTGCCAACTATCCTTTTGCAACCATTGACCCGTCGGTGGGTGTTGTTGCCGTGCCGGATGAGAGGCTCGACAAGCTTGCCGCGTTTTCGAGCTCGGCAAAAGTGGTGCCGGCGGCTATCGAGTTTGTCGATATTGCCGGCCTCGTTAAGGGTGCCTCCGAGGGCGAGGGGTTGGGCAATCAATTTTTATCCCACATCCGCGAGGTTGATGCCATTGCGCACGTGGTGCGGATATTCGAAAACCCCAACATCGCCAGCACGCAGCCTTACCTTGATCCGGTGCATGACATCGGGCTTGTTAACACCGAGCTCGAACTCGCCGATTTGGAACAAGAAGAAAGACGCGAAGCAAAAAAAGGCAAGGAGTTGCCGCCGCTCAAAAAATTATCCGAAAAACCGATGCTGTACGTACTCAACCGCGAAGCGGGCGGCCACAATTTGGACGAGACACCGCATGACGAGCGCTGGATGAGGCTCATGGATTTTTTGGCGGACAAACAATGGGTGGTCGTCGATGCCAACATCGAAAACGAGTTACGCGATTTGCAAGGCGACGATAAAGCAAGTTTTAGGCAAGAGTACGGCGTCTTTGATGACGGTGTGGGCGGGCTTATCGTTGGCGCATACCAATTGCTCGGCCTTATGAGTTTTTTTACCACCGGCGCCGACGAGAGCCGTGCGTGGACTGTTCCCTTAGGCTCTACCGCGCCCGAGGCGGGCGCGGCGATACACACCGACTTTTACCATAAGTTTATCCGCGCCGAGGTGATCAACTGGCAAACGTTGCTTGATGCGGGCTCGTACGCAAAAGCGCGCGAGCTTGGCCTCCTCAAAACAGAAGGGAAGGAGTACGTCGTCAAAGACGGCGATGTGATAGAGTTTTTACACAGTTAGTAAATAAAAAAGTCCGTACATATAGTACAGACTATCTGTGCTCCCGAAGAATTTTTGCGGCCCATTTATGGGAGTAGCGTACGGCCGCTTCCAGTTTTTCTATAGTCGCAGTTGAGAAATTAAATATCTCACGAAACTGGTTAATACATTTGACGTAACGTATTTCCAAATCCATTTGATCTGATTCGACTGCAATGAGATAAGCCGAATAAAATTGCCTATAGATGTCTTCCTGGCTAGTTAGTGGCAGTTGCCTCAGCTGTTCTTTGGTCATGATAGAGCCTTTCAAGGTCAAATCTACTATCTTTGTACCAGATTTTGACAGAAGCTCAAATATGCTATGCTGTAAACATATTCTCTAATTATTTTTTATATATGGACAAGCCACGGACAACACCAAAAGATTTCTTTCTCTGGGCGGGAGCGATGGTGTCGCTTTACATGAGTGTTTTTTCTTTTTTGAGCCTCTTGTTTAAATATCTCGACTACGCGTTTCCCAATCTGTTCCAAGGATATTATGTCGATCCCTATCAAAGCGGCATTAGCTACTACATGGCATCGCTCATTGTAATGTTCCCGCTCTTTTTTGTGCTTATGTACTTGATACATCGCGATATTGCGCGCGACCGGAATCGCAGCGAGGTGTGGGTACGCCGATGGGCGCTGGTGTTTACGCTTTTTATAGCGGGCATCACCATGGCCATTGACCTCATTGTGTTGCTTAACACCTTTCTCAGTGGTGAGACGCTTACAACACCCTTCCTCTTTAAAGTGGCGCTGGTGTTTTTGGTATCGGCGGGGGTGTGTATGCACTTTATTGCCGACTTGTGGGGATATTGGGGAGAGTTCCCTGAGCGCTTGCATCGCGTGGGCTATGGTGCGGGCTTGTTAGTAGTGCTCGCCATCGGCGCGGGATTTTTTATCGTCGGCACGCCGATGCAAGCACGCGTTGCGCTCCTCGACTCGGAGCGCGTGGCCGACCTTCAAAATATTCAATCGCAAGTGTTGTATTACTGGCAGCACGAGGGCAAACTACCCGGCGGGATTGCAGAACTCAACGACTCTATCTCCAACTACAGCGTGCCCACCGACCCGCAAAATGGGCAATCATATCGATATGTTGTCGATGGTGCTCATACTTTTGAGTTATGCGCCACGTTTGGCCGCGATAGCAACGGCGAGCCTCAGCCAACGAGCGGCTACGCAAGTGTGCCCGTGCCGGCGGGCAGCGTGGGTGGTACTCTTTCGATGGGCAACAATTGGCAGCATGGCACGGGCCAAACATGCTTTATCCGCACTATCGACCCGGCGCTGTATCCGGTAAACGCCACTACTCCCGTTAAATAAATTTGGTAGACACGGCGTGTCTACAGAACCTTTGCGCATGAGTACGTACGACCATAAAAAAATCGAAAAAAAGTGGCAAAAAAAGTGGGAAGAATCCGGCATATACAAAACAGCCGAAAACTCGGATAAGCCAAAAACATTTGTGCTCGATATGTTTCCGTACCCGTCGGGGGAGGGGCTCCACGTGGGGCACCCGCGCGGATATATTGCAACCGACATCTACTCGCGCCACTGCCGCATGCAAGGCAAAAATGTTTTACATCCGATGGGGTGGGACGCCTTTGGCCTTCCCGCCGAAAATTACGCGCTCAAAAATAACGTGCACCCGCGCAAGGCGGTCGAAAAAAATATAGCCAATTTTAAATCACAGCTTTCTAAAATTGGTTTTGACTACGATTGGAGCCGCGAGATTAACACGACCGACCCGGAGTATTACAAATGGACGCAGTGGATTTTTTTGCAACTGTTTAAAAAAGGCTTGGCCTACCAGTCAAACGAGCCCATCAATTGGTGTCCTTCATGTATGACCGGCCTTGCCAACGAAGACTTGGACGGCGACTTGTGTGAGCGTTGCGGCACTAAGGTGGAAAAAAAGGCACTCCCGCAATGGGTACTTAAAATAACCGCCTACGCCGACCGCATGCTCGACGACCTTAGTTTGCTCGACTGGCCCGAGCATATCAAAGAAGCGCAGCGCAACTGGATTGGCAGGAGCGAAGGCGCCGAAATAGATTTTGCTATCAAAAGCTCGGACAAAAAAATAAAAGTGTTTACCACGCGGCCGGATACGCTCTTCGGTGCAACCTATATGGTGCTTGCACCGGAGCATATGCTGATACGAGAACTTTTGGCGGAGATACAAAATAAAGACGAGGTACTTCGATATATCGAAGCATCCCGAGCAAAAAGCGATATCGAGCGCAATGCGGAAGGGAAGGAAAAAACCGGCATTGAGCTTAAAGGAATCAAAGCAATCAATCCTGCCAATCAAGAAGAGATCCCGGTGTTTATTGCCGATTACGTGCTCGACGGCTACGGCACCGGAGCTATTATGGCCGTGCCCGCGCACGACGAGCGTGACGCGGAGTTTGCCAAAAAATTTGATTTGCCGGTAAAAGATGAGCCATTTGTTGACGGCAAAAAAATAACAGAGCAGGTTGGCGGCCGGATGACCACCATGTACAAGCTCAAAGATTGGGTCTTTTCGCGCCAGCGATATTGGGGCGAGCCTATACCGATAATCCACTGTCCTAAAGATGGCGCCGTTGCCGTACCCGAAAAAGATTTGCCTGTGCTTTTGCCTGATGTAGAGGCTTACGAACCAAGCGGCACCGGCGAGTCACCGTTGGCTAACATTCCCGAGTGGGTCAATACCACGTGCCCCACATGTGGGGGCCCTGCCAAGCGCGAGACCAACACCATGCCGCAATGGGCAGGCTCAAGCTGGTACTATTTGCGATTTATGGACCCGCGCAATACAGAAGTACTGGTCGGCAAAGAACGTGAGGCGTATTGGGACCCGGTAGATGTGTATGTCGGCGGTGACCATGCGGTCCGGCATCTTATTTACGCGCGATTTTGGCACAAATTTTTGTATGACATCGGCGCGGTGACTGTGCCGGAGCCATTTAAGCGGCTTGAGTTCCTTGGTTTTATTTTGGCCGAAGACGGGCGCAAAATGAGCAAACGATACGGCAACATCATCAACCCTGACGATGTAGTGGCTCAGTATGGCGCCGACACCTTCCGTTTATATGAGATGTTTATAGGTCCGTTCGAAAACACTACCCTCTGGAATACTAATGCAATCGTTGGCACCGCACGGTTTGTCGAGCGTGTGTGGAGGCTGCACGAAAAGATCGTGGATGAGCAAGTACCGGCGCTCGACTCCATTATTGAGCAGGCGGTTAAAAAGGTGAGTGAAGATATTGAGGCGTTTAAATTTAATACGGCAATAAGTCAGATGATGATTTGTCTCAATGCTTTCGAAAAAGAGGGCACGGTCGGTCGCATGCAGTGGGAAAAGTTTTTACAAATATTCGCGCCCTTTGCGCCGCACATTGCCGATGAGCTGTGGGAGGATCTTGGGCATGCAGAGTCTATCCACATATCCGCTTGGCCTTCGGCAGATGTTTCAAAACTCGTTTCGGCAACGGTTACTATTGCCGTACAAATAAACGGCAAGGTGCGCGGCTCAATTGAACTCGCTACGGATGCTCCGGAGGCGGAGGCTCTGGCGGCAGCCCGCGCCAACCCGGCTGTGGCCGCTTGGCTCGCAAAGGGCAAGGAAGTTAAGACAATTTATGTCCCGGGGCGGATTATTAACTTCGTAGTAATGGAAGAGATCCCCGACGCATAGGTCGGGGCTCCGACCAAAGCGTCGGAGTTGACAGTGTTTGACCCCCGCAGTAGAGTGTGATATATTAAGACACACGATATGGCACCCACAGGCGACAAAACCGGTTTTAAACCCAAAGCAATAGTGCGCAAATTGCTCCAGAGCCTCCCCGAGCGCTCGCGCACGGTGCTTGAGGCGCGTTTTGGTTTGGGCGTGCTCCCCGAGCGCGTCACGCTCGAGTCGATAGGCAAAAAATACGGCATCACACGCGAGCGCGTTCGCCAGATTGAAAATCACGCACTAGGCACCCTTAAAAAATCGCCTGCTTTTGGCGAGGCCGAAGCCGCCTTCCACGAGCTTGAGCGCATTGTCGACAGCTTGGGCGGCATCGTATGCGAGGATGATTTGCTTAATTTCATCACCAAAGACAAGTCGATGCAAAATCACATCTACTTCCTCCTCGTGCTTGGCGACTCGTTTAAATACAAAAAAGAGGACGACGAAATCAATCGTTGTTGGTATGTCGACCTGGAGCTTGCCACCAAAGTTGAGAGCGCGCTCAAAAATCTATACGAAGGCCTCTCCGACGAAGACTTGATACCCGAGGGCGAGATGATAGACCGCTTCCTCAAAGAGCTCCAAGAGGTTAACGACAAGCATCGCAACGACGAGGTCATCAAGCGCTGGCTTAAAATTTCTAAAAAAGTCGGCAAAAATCCGCTCGGCGAGTGGGGTCAGGCGCACTCGAGCAATGTGCGGACTAAAGGCATTCGTGACTATGCTTATTTGGCGGTTAAAAAACACGGCTCACCGCTCCATTTTAAAGAAGTTGCCGCGCTTATCGAAAAGATGTTTAACCGCGCGGCGCACGTGGCCACTACGCACAACGAGCTTATCAAAGACGACCGCTTTGTGTTGGTGGGCCGCGGCATGTACGCGCTCAAGGAGTGGGGATATGCCGAGGGCGTCGTGCGCGACGTTATCCGCAACATCTTGCGCGAAACCGGCCCCTTGACCCGCGAGCAAATTGTCGAAAAGGTGCTTAAAGAGCGCCATGTAAAACCGGGCACGGTGGTGGTCAACCTCCAAAATCAAAAATACTTTAAGCGCGGCAAAGACGGCAAGTTTACTTTATTGAAATAAAATCCCCCGAAAGGGGATTTTTCGTGTGCTAAGATATTTGCATGGGAGAGTTCTATAAGGAGACGTTCCGTAAAAATCTCATGACATATGCGTTGGACGTCCCGTACGTTACGCTGGTGTTGTTGTATTTTATGGTGGTGTGGATACCCTTCCATTTTGATGAATGGATTTTAATATGGGGGTTTTTGCTCGCATCGGCGCCGTTTGTGTTGCCGGTGTTACTGTATCTGTTAGCAAACAATGCAGGGCTTGAATACCGGCAGCAAAAAAAATACTGGAGCACCAAGCACACATTGCTTGAAATCAAGCTTCCAGAGGAAATTACCCAGAGCCCCGCTGCGGCCGAGCTGGTTATCCGTACGCTATACGATACCGGCGAGGTTGATACACCGTTGCATGGATGGCTTGGCTTTACCAAACCGTGGTTCTCACTTGAGATAGTTTCGACCGAAGGCGCAGTTCGCTTTTATATTTGGACTCGCGATAAATTCAAAGAAAGGATCAAGTCGCAACTGTATGCGCACTACCCATCGGTGCAAGTGGCGGAAGTGCCCGATTACACGCTCGCCGTGCCGTGGAGCTCCGGCGAGTACGATTTGTGGGGAGTTGAACAGCAACTGCAAAAACCCGACCCGTACCCCATCATGACTTACAAGGCATGGGGCTTGGACAAGGCCGACATGAAAGAGGAGTTTAAGACCGACCCGCTCAACTCGGTTATTGAGTTTATGGGCTCCATCGGTCCGGGCGAGCATGTATGGTCACAAATCATCATTAGGGGCCACACCAAGTGCTATTGGTCGGAAGACAGTGAAGAAGCACATTATCACGCCCTGCGTCTCGATCATTGGGCCCGAATCGTCGTAGATGAAATCGGCAAAAAATATAATGTCGACAAAACAGCCGAAGGCAAAGCTATTCCAAACTTTTCGCGTGTGCCGGATGAAGACAAAGAGGCTATTAAAGCAATAGGCGAGAAGCTCAATAAACCCATTTTTGATGTTGGCATCCGCACTTTTTATATTGCGCGCAAAGAGGTGTGGAAGGGCAGTATTCGCAACAGTCCTATCCCGACCATGTTCCGCTCGTTTGAACACGGTTCCAACGGTATAGGGCTTAATGGTCTTAAACCTATTTTTTGGGTAGGCCCTTTTAACGTTCCATGGCATGATTTTATGGGTATCCGCAGACGCTGGCTTAAGAAAAAGTTTTATCAAGGTTACGTGACAAGGCAGTATTTTTATCCTCCGAACAAAGACTTCCACATCGCGCTCAATACCGAAGAGCTTGCTTCGTTGTGGCACTTGCCGGGCAAGGTGGCGCATACGCCAACCTTACAGCGCATGCCCAGCCGTCGCGCCGAAGCTCCGGCAAATTTACCGATATAATCATCCTTTCTTTTTTTCATGGACCCAGAAAAACCGGCCCCCTTCCATCATCGTGTGCGTCAGCATATAATCCGCACCAAAGACGTATGCGACGCGTGGTGCCGCGAAGCGCGCATGTATGACCGCGTGTTACCGGCCGCGTTTTTGGGCGGCATTCTCATTTTTCTCATCTATTTTGTTACCATAGCTGCACCTCTTAATTTTCCAAACGCGTCACTTCTTAACGTACCAAGCGGTTCAACGCCGAGTCAGGTGGCTACATTGCTCGAAGAGCGACATGTTATAAACTCTCCGTATTTGTTTAGGTTGGTGTTACATTTTTATGGTCACAATGCCCCTCTTGTGTCGGGCGAGTACTTTTTCCCGGGTTCGGAAAATCTTTTTACTGTGGTGTGGCGTTTGGTACACGGCGATAGGGAACTTTCGCCGGTGCGCGTGCGCATCCCCGAGGGGGCAACTTCAACTCAAATAGCCGCGCTCCTTGCGCAAGATATCCCGGACTTTGATGCAAACGCGTTTTTGCAAGCGGCAAAACCAGACGAAGGCATGCTGTTTCCGGATACGTATCTCTTTTTGCCGGGCGAAAATTCGGACGAAGTCTTAAACGCTCTGCTTACCAACTTTCAAAATCATATAACCGCCTCGAGCACGGCCGCCGCGATAGCTACATTTGGCAAATCACAAAATCAGATTCTTACTATGGCCTCTATTTTGGAAAAAGAAGGCGCCACCACCAAAGACCGCGAGATGATAGCGGGTATTTTGTGGCATCGCATCGCAATCGGCATGAAGCTCCAGGTCGACTCGGTGTTCCCCTACATTATCGGCGTCAATTCGCTCCAATTGACCCGCGCCGACTTGCAAACCGACTCGCCCTACAACACCTATGTATACGCAGGGTTGCCGCCGGGGCCGATATCGAACCCGAGCCTCGACTCGATTTTAGCCGCAGTAATGCCAACTAAAACCAAAGATCTGTATTACCTCTCCGATCTCAATGGCACGATGCATTACTGCGCAACCTTTGCCTGTCAATTGGCAAACGAGAAAAAATATTTAAACAATTGACATTTGTTTTGAAAATTGTATAATCAATCCAGAATTCCAGTTCGTTATGAACTGGTCGCTTGGCCGTGAGGTCAAGAGAAGGGCAGACGCCTTTCCTGCCTCTCAGAAAGGCAACAAGTGGGAGGTCGTTATGACCGCAAGATATGCACTTTTTCATCCTCGAATCGTCCGAGCGTTGTTAGATCTGTCGGACCCGAAAAAAGCCATCTGCCTGCCGTTGGTTAAAGGTAAGGCGGCTGGCAAGCTAGATCTCATCTATCAGCTCTATCCGCCGCGCAACACGCACCGCAATAATATTCCTGCGCTTTACACCTTCGTCCTTGAAGACTGGGTGACGGAAGAGATTAGTATTATGGTCAGCGTGGTCAACACTGACAACGGTGGCGACGATCTAATATTCGGTTTCATCGCGCATGACTATTGGTTTGCTATCCAAGAGCAGGCCGGGACGAATACCCCGGACGCCCAGCAACTCTTTGTTGCAGTGAAATATGACCCGACGACTCGAGAAGGTCGTATTTATCTGTACAAAGAGGCCTACGTGGTAATTGAGAAAGCACGTGAGTCCGACCTCGAAAGCTGTCGTAGGCTTAAGAATATGGACATAGAGTTCCCCCTCTTGAAAAAAAGGCGGGAATCTCGTCGAACTCTACGCCACGCTTGAAAAATAACAACCCGCGCAGTATAAGCGGGCTTTGCAACTTAAGCCCTGGATAACACAGTGTCCGGGGCTTTTTCTTTTTGTATAAAAAGGCTATAACAATCTTATGAAAGTATTTGTAGGCCTCTCAGGAGGAGTCGACTCCGCTGTTTCGGCGGCTCTTTTGCAACAACAGGGGCATGAAGTGACCGGTGTTTTTATACGCATTGCTCTACCTGGCTATCCGTGTAGCGCGGGCGAGGATAAGATAAGTGCTCAACGTGTTGCTGCGCACCTCAAGATTCCTTTTATTGAAATTGATTTGTCGAAAGAGTACGCGGACGAAGTATTTGCGCACACCATCTCCGAACTGCGAAAGGGGAGGACGCCAAACCCGGATACGCTTTGCAATCAAAAAATAAAATTCGGGGCTTTTTATGATTTTGCCCGCGCACATGGCGCCGAGTGTGTCGCAACGGGGCACTACGCGCGGGTAAAAAACGGACTGCTCTATACAGGAGTCGATACCGAAAAAGACCAAAGTTATTTTTTGTGGATGGTGCCACAAGAGGTGTTGCAGCACACATTTTTCCCGATAGGAGAAATGCGCAAACCGGAAGTGCGCGCATTGGCTGCAAAGTTTGGATTACCCAATGCTACGCGCCCCGACAGCCAAGGGTTGTGTTTTTTGGGCGATATATCAGTAGACGAGATGATTCGGCGCGAGCTTGAGCCCACGCCGGGCAACGTGCTTAATGAGGCAGGTAAAGTGGTGGGCAAGCATGACGGAGTGGCACTGTACACGATGGGACAGCGACACGGATTTGAGCTTTTCCCGTCCATAGGCGGGCGGGGGATCGATACGCTCCCTCATTTTGTCATTGCAAAAAATAATGAGAAAAACACAATCACTGTTTCGACGGAACGTTTCCCCGTCGATTACAAAAATACGGAAATTGCATTCACGCAGGCTAATTGGATAGGTGATTTAGAGAGCGGCACATATACTGCACGCTTCCGGTATCGTCAAACGTTAATTCCCGCGGAGGTTAAAACAAAAAATGGTAAGACTATTATAGTGTTACTTGAGCCGCAGTATGTGCCGTATGGCCAATCGCTCGTGTTGTATCACGGCGAGCGGTGCCTGGGCGGCGGCATTGTCGAAAGTACCAAGCTTTATTGACGTGTTGATAACTTAACGGTTCCTTATCTCTAAGAAGGCTATACTTACCCTATGCAAAGCCGTGCTCATTCGGGCAGATGGTCGTTGGTATTACTTTTTGTATGCATCTTTGCGTTTTGGTGGGGGATTGCAGTGCTTGGTCAAAATAATACCGCTACACCCAGCGGCCAACCGACAGCCAATGCGGCAAGCGTAGCATACGTCCCCGAAGCCGTTGCAGGGCCGGTTGCGGTGCAAGTGGCTTTTACAAACGATACCTACACGTATACCGGTTTGGTGCCACTCAGCTCCCCGTGTGACGAACTTGGCGAGGGGATTGCCGTAAACGGACGAAATCCTTCACATGTCACCATCCTTCTTACGCTTATGAAGCAACCCGGCGCCTGCACAGAAACTTCAGGAGACACTAACGGGCCATTTTTGGTTTCTGTATCGGTCGCGCCCGGGACAAAAGCAGTGTTGGATGGTCTGACGATAAACGGAATCATCACGCCTACCACCATACAGCCGGTGAGCGCGGAGTAACCATGTCGGTGCTCATTACAAAATCGGACGGCACTGCCGAGCCTTTTGAGGCGGAAAAATTACTGCGGTCGCTCCGGCGTTCGGGTGCCGATGAGGCAACCGCAGAGCATATCCGCCGTGAAGTCGAGCACGAGCTCCGGCCGGCCATGACCACGAGCGAGATATACTCGCGCGCCTTTGCGCACTTAAGTTCCGAAAAGCACGGCCCGGCGGCACGTTATAGCTTGAAGCGCGCGCTACTCGACTTTGGACCCTCCGGTTTCCCGTTTGAGGCATTTGTTGCGGAGATATACCGCGCCGAAGGATATCAAGCTTCCATCGATCAAATAATCAAAGGCAATTGTGTCGAGCATGAGGTAGACGTCGTGGCAAGCAAAGGCGGCGAAACACTCTATGTCGAAGCAAAATTCCACAACAGCCCCGCTTTTAAAGCCGATCTTAAGGTGGTGTTGTATGTGCAGGCACGCATCGAGGACATTATTGCGGCCGGACACCCCGACGCCAAGGGTTTGGTAGTCACTAATACCAAATTTACCGATATGGCCAAGCGCTACGCCGAGTGCCGGCTCCTCGGCCTTCTCAGCTGGGATTATCCACAAGGTGCCACGCTTCACGAGCGGATAGACCGCGCCGGCCTGTATCCGGTTACCGCTTTAACCACGCTTTCGAAGCGTGAAAAAATGGCTCTACTCGGGGATAAAATAGTGCTTTGCAATACCTTGGAGAGCCATCGCGACACCCTCCTGAGGCTGGGGGTCACTGGCACCAAAGCCGAAACCGTGTTCCAAGAGGTACGGGCATTGTGCTCTCCCGTGCGCGATATATGATAGGGGCGTGGTAAACAGGCATTATTTTTTAAATAGGTAATAACCGTATGCAAGAAAACACCGGGCCCGGGTCAAACAACAGCCAAGGAGGTCAACAAACGCAGGGTCAAAAGTCGTCGCTTTCGTGGTCTCAGCCTATTGTTCCTGCAAGTACAACGTCGAGCGTACCGCCGTCGGTTACCTCCGCGCCGCGTAACACTGCGCCAACTGCGACGCAGACAAAATCTTACACAGGCACGTATGCGAGCATATTTATAGCGGGCATCATTATCGGAGCTTTGGTTGGATGGGGTATTGCCGGCTCACGCAACGGCGGGGCAACAGCGATTAATGCAACCTCTACCAGTATGACTGCTACCTCTTCCTCTGCAACTGCGCAACAGACTGCTCAACCTATATTAAATATTGCAAATACTTCGGGTGATTTTGTCGTATCGTCTCCCCAAGCGGCAGGATTTGCCGTAGCAGTGTCGCGGGTGGTAGTTTCTCAACCAACGTGGGTGGTGGTGTATGAAGATCACGCAGGCGTCCCCGGCAACGCGCTTGGTGCCGAACTGTTCTTGCCGCAATCCGGAAATGCGGCACAAAGCGGCACGGTTGAGCTTTTGCGTGGCACATTGCCCGGGCTCACCTACCTGGCAGGCGAGGCACTCGATGACGGCGACAAAATATTTTCGCTTAATAGCGACAAGCCCGTCCGCGACGCACAAGGCAATCCTGTATTAATTGAGTTCACAACCAACTGACAGCTTGCGTTAGAAAAGAAGTGCTACAATACAGATCTATGCATCTTTGGTCTAGCGTAGATGTTTCAACGGCAATGCAAATCACTTTGGCGTGGCGGCTTTTAGTTGCGGCACTACTCGGAGCGCTGCTGGGGCTTGAACGTTCGCTCGCGGGCAAACATGCGGGCATGCGCACCTATGCGCTAGTCTCCATGGGCTCAGCCTTGTTTGTTATTGCGGGCGTATTGGCAAGCTATCAGCTCTCCGGCTTTACAGCAATTAATCCGCTCCAAGTGGCGGCCAACGTCGTCTTAGGTGTTGGATTTCTTGGTACCGGCCTCGCCATGTTCCACGGCGAGCATCCGGTTGAGCTTACGACCGCTGCCGGCCTGTGGGTCGCCGCAGGCATCGGCATGACCACCGGTTTTGGGTTTGAGCTGTTGGCGCTCGGTGCTGCCATACTTGCGTTACTTATACTGACTCTGCTCAATCCGTTTGAAAACATCATGCGTACGAAATATGGGACAGAAGAGCACTAGCGAGGTACAATAGGACGCAAAGTCCTATGAGTCAGTACTACAAACCAAATCGCAAACCCGATTACAGCTATGGCGGAACCAAGTGGACGCTTTCGCGCTCCAAAATTGATCTCTTTTTAGAGTGTCCGCGCTGTTTTTACATCGACAACAAACTCGGCGTGGCGCGGCCGCCCGGGTATCCGTTTAGCCTCAACTCCGCAGTTGACGCGTTGCTCAAAAAAGAGCTCGACACACATCGTGCGCTTGGCACACCCCATCCGCTTGCAAAAGCCTACGGCCTCGACGCGGTGCCTTTAGCGCATGCGCAAATGGATGAGTGGCGCAATGCGCTCAGCCAAGGCGTTAAATGTGTGCACAAGGAAACAGGGCTTACGGTGCGTGGCGGTGTTGACGATATTTGGGTCAACCCCGAGGGCGAGCTCATCGTTATCGATTACAAAGCCACCAGCAAAGACGGCCGTATCGAGAGCCTCGACGAAGAGTGGCATCGCGGCTATAAACGCCAAATCGAAATATATCAATGGTTACTCCGCCAAAACGGATTTACAGTATCCGACACCGGCTATTGGTTTTATGCCAACGCGAGCAAAGACCGGGAGTCGTTTGACGGCAGGCTCGATTTTGAACTCACACTCGTGCCGTACAAAGGCTCAACCGGCTGGATAGACGGCGCGCTTGTCGAATTAAAAAAATGTTTGGATAGCGATGCATTGCCACAAGCCGGAGCAGAGTGCGATTACTGCACCTATCGCGAGGCGGTGAGTGAGGTTACAAAAAAGTATGCCCCGACGCACAAAGTGGTCGGGGTCCCGACCAAAGCGTCGGGAACAAACTTAAAAGATGAAAAAGAAACCTTCAAACTTTTCTAAAAAAGTGTATGCCCTTGTGGCAAAAATCCCCAAAGGTAAAACAATGACCTATAAACAGGTTGCTATCAAAGCGGGCAACTCTAAAGCGGCGCGTGCCGTAGGTATGTTGATGTCTAAAAATTACAATCCAAAAATCCCGTGCCATCGCGTGGTACGGAGTGACGGCAAAGTAGGCAACTACAACCGCGGCGGCGTAGAGCGCAAACTCGAAATTCTCCGCGAAGAGGGCTATAATCGCCGATAACTATGCGGCAAGAAACGCTGCTTTTTGTATTAGATAAAAAAGCTGGCAAAATTTTGTTGGCGATGAAAAAAGTGCGTTTTGGTGCGGGTAAATACAACGGCATGGGAGGTCATATAGAAGAAGGCGAGACGCCGATCGCCGCGGCCGTGCGCGAGATGTTTGAAGAATCGGGTATTGTCGTACGACAAGAAGAGGCTGTGGCGATGGGACAACTACATTTTAGTTTTGAAGGTAAACCTGATTGGGAGAGAGTGGTGCATGTGTTTGTTGCCGAAAAATGGGAAGGCGAGCCGCACGAGAGCGATGAGATGGCGCCCGAATGGTTCAGTGTAAACTCCATTCCGTACGAACATATGTGGATAGACGATCAGTATTGGTTGCCGCGCGTGCTTGAAGGTAAAAAAATCAATGCCGAATTTCATTTTAATAACGATGGCTCGGTCATACTGCGGCAGCGTATTGATAAGGATAAAAATTGAACAAATTCAAATCGGTAAAAATTTCGCGCATGCGAAATTTTTACCGATCAAAGAGCACTTCGATGTATCGAAGTGCTCTAGATGGGCATTAAGTTGTACGCTTTTTTCTTTTGTATACTAGTGGCATGGAAGTAAAGATTGAGCCAAGTTGGAAGGAAGCTTTAATTGAGGAGTTTGGCAAGCCATATTTTGAGGAGTTGGCTACTTTTGTAAAAAACGAATACAAAAGCAAAACGGTTTATCCGCCGGCAAAACATATTTTCCGCGCGTTTGATTTGTGTCCGTTTGATACGGTTGAGGTCGTGATACTCGGTCAAGACCCGTACCACGGAGTGCGGCAAGCCAACGGGCTCAGCTTTGCGGTAGGTGAGGGAGTGCCGCCGCCACCTTCGCTCCAAAATATCTTTAAAGAAATCGAAAATGACTTAGGCAAACCGCTCGTGCACAAAAGTGGCGACCTTTCACGTTGGGCCGAGCAAGGCGTACTCCTCCTCAATGCAACGCTCACGGTACAAGGCGGTATGGCCGGCTCGCACCAAGGCCGGGGTTGGGAAGAGTTTACCGACGCGGCCATCAAAGCGCTTTCCGACAAAAAAGAGCATCTTGTGTTTATACTTTGGGGTAATTATGCCCGCACTAAAGGCGCACATATTGATAGGAGTAAACACTGCGTGATCGAATCGCCGCACCCATCGCCGTTTTCGGCGTACAACGGTTTTTTTGGTTCAAAGCCCTTTAGCAAAACCAACAACTATTTGGTAGAGCAAGGTAAAAAGCCCATCGATTGGTTGTAGGATTTTTACCACACTTGCGCGTGTGTGTTTGCCTCGCGATACAATTTGTCTCCTTTTTTAATATCAAACACCTTGTAAAACGGCTCAAAGTTGGAAAGCGGACCATTGATGCGCCACGGCGCCGGTGCGTGCGGGTCGGTTAATGCCTGCGTTTTAACGAGCTCGGGTCGCGCAAGCTCGCGCTCCATTTGTGCAAACCCAAAAAAGAAGCGCTCTTCGGGCGAGAGCCCGCCAACTGTTGTGCGGCCTGTTTTTTTGAGATGGTTTTGATAGGCATCGTAGGCAATAATAAGGCCGCCCGAATCGGCCATGTTTTCGCCGAGTGTCAGCCGGCCATTGATATACACGCCATCAACAGCAATTTCTTTATTGGCTTGCTCAATAAACGGCTTTGTTTTTGCAGTAAAGTTTTGCACATCTTTTTTTGTCCACCACATGCGCATATTGCCTTTAGCGTCAAACTTGGCGCCTTGGTCGTCAAAGCCGTGGGTAATTTCGTGTCCGATAACCGAGCCGATAGCGGCGTAATTGACTGCCGCATCAGCCTGCGCGTCAAAAAATGGCCATTGGAGTATTGCTGCAGGGAAGGCAATGTCATTGAGCGTCGGCAAAAAGTACGCGTTGACTGTTTGCGGATACATAAACCACTCGCCGCGATCTATTGGCTTGCCAAGCTTGTGCATGTTGCGGCGATGCTCGTAGACGGTGCTCTCTGTCACGTTGCCATAAAAATCGTGTGGCGACACTTTGAGCCCGGCGTAACTCCGCCATTTGGCAGGATAGCCGATTTTGCGGTTCATGCTTTTTAGTTTTACGAGTGCTTTGCGTTTGGTTCCCGCACTCATCCAGTCGAGTTTTTTAATACGCCCGGCGTAGGCCGCGAACAAATCGTCGACAAGCGCATCCATGGCGCGTTTTGATGCGGGAGGAAAGTACTTTGCCACATAGAGTTTGCCAAGCGCGTCGCCGAGCGCACCGTTGGCTGCCGCAAGCGCGCGACGCCACAGTGGTTTCATTACTTTTACGCCTGAAAGCACGGTGGCATAAAAATCAAAATTTTCCTGCACAAACTTCTCGGACAATAATCCTGCCGACTCGTTGATAATGTGCCAACGCATGTAGGTTTTGAGGTCTTCAATCTGAGTGTTTTGCAGCAAGCTGTTTACAAAAGCAAAAAACTCCGGCTGGCACACGATAACCTGCGACGCTTTGTGTGTGCCGGTGTCGGCAAAATACTTTTTCCAATCAACGGCAGGCGCCAGCGCCTTAAGTGCGGTCAATGACTTTTTGTGATAGATTTTTTCAGAATCGCGCGTGTCTTCTTTTGTCATCGAGGCTCCTGCCAGCTTTGTTTCTATATCCATTACTACCTCCCGCACATGTCTCGCCTCAGTGGGAGTGGTGCCTGCAAGATGCAAAAGTTTTTCGATATGGGCGAGATAGGCGTCGCGCACGCGCTTTTGCTCGGGTTGGTCTTCAAGATAGTAGTCGCGGTCGGGCAATCCAAGGCCGTCTTGCACGAGATGCAATATATATTGGGTGCTTTTTTTAGAATCTTGGTCGACACCGGCGCCCCAAAAAACACCTATACCAAGCACATGGAGGCGTGCAATACAATCAAGCAGCTCTTTTTTGGTTTGTATGGCATCAATTTCTTTAATCAATGGCAGGAGCGGCTTGATGCCGAGCTTGTTGCGCGTCTTCATGTCAAAAGCGGCGCGATAATAGTCGCCGACCATCTGCTCGGGCGAGCCTTTTGCGTGCGATGTGTGCTTAAGCACATCGTCCATAATTGTTTTAAGCTCCCGTTCGGTATCAACACGCAAAGTAAAAAAACTACCGACACGCGACTCGTCTTTTGGTATTTTTGCACGCTTAAGCCACGCGCCATTGGCGTGTACATAAAAGTTGTCTTGCGGCCGCACCGATGCGTCAATGTTGCGCATTTCAAATCCCCAGCAGCCTTTTGGTTTTTTTGTCATTGTATTTGATAGTACCAAAATTTTATAATCTTGGTACTATTGGTACCATGACGCTCGGCGAAATCAGGCAGGCTTATCTCGAGTTTTTTAAGGCGCGCGGACACGCCATTGTCCCTAGCGCACCCTTGGTGCCGCAGAACGACCCAACCACGCTCTTTACCGGCTCGGGCATGCAGCCGCTCATACCTTACTTATTAGGCGAGCCGCACCCTGCAGGCATTCGGCTCGTTGACTCGCAAAAGTCTTTTCGCTCGATGGACATCGAAGAAGTAGGGGATAATCGCCACACTACCTTTTTTGAAATGCTTGGTAACTGGTCACTTGGTGACTACTTTAAAAAAGAGCAGATTCCTTGGATATTTGAATTTTTAGTCGATGAACTCGGTCTTGATGCAACTCGACTCTATATTACCTGTTTTATCGGCGAGCCAAAGTATGAAATCCCCAAAGACACCGAAGCTGCTCGGCTGTGGCAAAATCTTTTTGCAAAGAAAAATATTGAAGCAAAAATTGCCGATATAGGATCTGAAGAAGACGGGTACAAGCGCGGTATGAAATCCGGCGAACGTATTTTTTACTATGAAGGCAAAAAAAATTGGTGGAACCGTGGCAAGACTGGCCCAGATACGACTCCGGTCGGAGACCCGTGCGGCCCCGATTCCGAAATGTTCTATGAGTTTGCGGATATTGAGCACGACACAAAATTTGGTGAACATTGCCACCCCAACTGCGATTGCGGCCGCTTTATGGAGATAGGCAACAATGTGTTTATGTCATATCGCAAGGAGGCTGAGGGCACGTTTGTGCCGCTTCAACATCCAAACATTGACCACGGCTCGGGCCTCGAGCGGATTTGTGCCGCAGTTGCAAACAGCTCCGACATATTTCCAATCACGCACGGGTCCATCATTTCATATCTTGAGGACATTAGTGGTAAACAATACGCGAGCGATAAAAAAAGTTTTAGAATTATTGCTGATCACATGAAAGCAGCCGTCTTTTTGATAGGAGATGGCATACGCCCAAGCAATACCGATCAGGGCTATTACGTCCGTAGACTTATCCGCCGCAGCGTGCGCTATGCCGACAAGCTCGGTATTACAGAAGCTAGTTTTGCAAAAATAGTGCAACCGATTATAGAGATGTATAAAGACCAGTATCCGGAACTGCAAGAAAAAGCCATTGAAATTGAATCATCCATAGCCACAGAGGAGGAAAAGTTTCGCGCAACTCTTACACGCGGCATGAAAGAGCTTGAGCGTTTTATTGGCCAAGGCACACTGTCGGCGCAAGATGCATTTCAATTGGTTACTACGTACGGGTTCCCATTAGAAATTATTGTGGAGGAAGCAGGAGAGAAGGGCATTAAGCAAATCGATATTGAAGGGTTTAAAGAATTGCTCAAAGAACATCAAAACCTTTCGCGCGCAGGGAGCGAGCAAAAGTTTAAAGGCGGCCTCGCTGACACAAGCGAGGCAACCACGCGCCTCCATACCGCGCATCACCTTTTGCTTAAAGCATTGCAGATGGTGCTTGGCCCCGAGGTTCATCAACGTGGTAGTAATATTACGCAGGAGCGTTTGCGCATCGACTTTAGCTGGCCGCAAAAAATGACCGATGAGCAAAAGAGGGAGGTGGAGCGCATTGTGAACGAAAAAATAAAAGAGGATATACCGGTGGTGCGCACCGAGATGGATAAAGACGAGGCCGAAAAACTCGGCGCCGAGCACGAGTTTGGCGCAAAATATCCCGAAAGAGTGTCGGTGTACTCGGTGGGACCGCTGTCTAACCCTTTCTCAATAGAGTTTTGCGGCGGCCCGCATGTAAACCACACCGCCGAGCTTGCAGAGTCTGGCGTATTTAAAATCCTGAAAGAAGAAGCTGTAGCGCAAGGAGTGAGGCGCATAAAAGCGGTGTTGGAATAAATATAAAAAGAAGCGGCTACTTTTGGTAACCGCTTTTCTGCAGCCGCCTACTTTATGATACCGGTATTGGAACCAGCTCCGGCTCAAACCATTCACGAGATGTGAGCTTGATTTTTCTTTTCCTACGCGGGCGATAAGTGAGGCGAAACTCATATATGTCCATCGTATTGCTATGAAATTGAAGCTCACCAAAAGTTGGGTTCTCAATACCCTCATCCTCGAAACCTTCCATGAGTCGCGCTTCGATGGCCGCTCGCCTCATTAGAGCAAGAAGCATGATCCGCGTCCAAAACTCCGAATTATCGAAATGCTCGTAACAGATATCGTAGAAGGGCATCCACTTCATGAGCGGCATCTTGGCAACTCTATCCAGATATTTGATAACTATGACAAGGAGCAGTTTATATAAACAAACGAGAACGATAAACATGACAGTAACGATCCAAAATGCAAGCACAAGCATTGGAATCTCCTTCAAACGAAGCCTATTCTAAGCAGCACCGTACCATAATTCTAAAAAAGTTCCAACCTCATACTGGATAGCAAGCAGGTACTTTTTATTTTGCGTTATACTTAGGACATGTTTGGAATTGGACGGGACACATCCGAAAATGTCCTTTTGCTCGACGTTGAAAGCTCGAGTGTGGGTACTGCTCTCGCACATCTTTCCACAGAAAGCGCACCGGTGCTTTTTGCCGAGCGGCGCATTCATTTTGCACCGCCTCGTACACTCTCGAGCACGGCTATTGCCGCGCAGATAGAAAAGGCTCTGCATGAGGCTCTTGGCGAGACTACTCTCGTGGCTGCGCGCTTGCGCGCCAATCCTAAAACAGCTAATCGCGGCATATTTTCACGCGCGGCCGCTTTTTTGGGAGTGCCGTGGGGCGTGCCAAACCTCGCCGCTGGCAAACCTGATTTTTCTCCGCATTTGAGCGCGGTGCTCAAAAACGAGCTCGCGCTTTTTGCCGACGACTTGCCGCTCTCGCTCCACACAAGCGCGGCTGCGGCGGCTTATGGCGGGGCAGGGTCGCTCGTGGGCGGCACCATGTTGCTCGCAATCCCGCGCGGCGAGATAACCGAGCTTGTGTTGCTCAGCGACGGCAAAGCGCTCGGCTACGGCACCCTGCCTGTTGGCACGCACAGCGTGTATCGCACGCTCTCGACGCACGCCGGCCTCTCGTTGGGAGAGATATCGGCCGCGCTCGCACTCGCCAAACATGCCGAGCATCCTTACCACGAGCCATTTGAGGCCGCTGAGCGCCATTGGCTGGAGCATTTTGCGGGAGGAGTTGAGGCACTCGCAAAAAATGGCACTCCGGAGGGCGTGCTGGTGGTTGCCGAGGAGCCGCTTGGAAGCTGGTTTGCGAGGGCGCTCGAGAGCGATGCCTCTCTTGGCGCATTGTTTGTGCCAGGCGCTACCGTGCGCACTTTTGGCGCTCATCGTGCCGCCGCAGCGCTTGCGGGGCATGCTCCAAACCCCGACCTGCATCTGGCACTTGCCGCCTCGTTTGTACATGGCAGGTCTCGGCCAGACGCTTATAATCATGTATAATTACCTTTGTATATGCGAGACATGATCCCAAAAGGAGAACATTCGATTCGCGACATTCCTTTGCCTCCCGGGCATCGCCCTCCTCCGGTCGAACCCGTATTACCTCATAAAAAAAGAACATCAATGACAAAAAGCTGGTTTTTTTGGATTCTTGTAGGAGTGTTGGTGCTTTGTGCGCTTTCCGGCATATTACTCTCGACGCTCTTTGCCGGCGTAACCGTGAGCGTGACACCTAAAACCGCGGTTGTAACGCCACCTCCCACGATAGTTGCACAAGTCAACGCACCGGTTGGCGTGTTGCCATACCAAGTAGTCTCGGCTTCGCGCACGGCAAGCACCACGGTTAAAGCAAGCGGCTCCTCGCAAGTTTCCAAATCGGCTTCGGGAGTCATCACCATTTACAACGACTACGGCACCAGCCCGCAAACGCTCGTGGCAACGACGCGTTTTGCAGCTCCCAACGGCAATATTTACCGCATTAAAAGCGGCGTAACCGTGCCCGGCGCCACCAAAGCGGCCGACGGCACGCTTACCCCGGGCACGGTTACGGCAACGGTGTATGCCGACGCTCCGGGAGCCACCTACAACCTTGGCCAAACGCAGTTTACTATCCCCGGGTTTAAAAGCGACCCTCAATACACCAAGTTTTATGCGCAAACCACCGGCATAACCGGAGGTTTTGTCGGCCAACAAGCCTCTGTCGCACCAGCCGACCTCACGGCAGCGCAAAGCGCGCTTGAAGGAGGTCTTAAAAATGCGCTCCAGCAAGCTGCCTCTACCGAAATTCCTAAACAATATCTCTTAATCGCCGGCACATTTGCCGTGACCTTTGGCGACATTGTACAAACACCAATCGATGCCAACACGGTGGCGCTCTCCGAGACAGCAACCGCAAGCGGCGACACCGTCCGCACCAGCGACCTTGCCGCCGCCATCGCTAAACAAGAGGTAACCGGCTACAACAACGAGGCGGTCGATTTTGCAGACACCTCGGCTATCACGGTTGGCTTGCAGGGAAGCAGTACTCCTTCGCAAGGCAGCTTAACCCTCGCGCTTTCGGGCTCACCAACGTTGGTGTGGCAGTTTGACCCCAACGCGCTCAAAGCAGCCCTGGTAGGCAAGAGTAAAAGCGCTTTTGAGCAAATAGTGGGCTCATTTGCACCGGCCATTACCTGCAGCAAAGACACCCCGTGCAGCGCCGCTATCCGCCCGTTTTGGTCGTCAACCTTCCCAACAGACGTAAATAAAATTACAGTCGTCACAAAATAGAAAAGAAAAAAGCCGCTCACTCCAGCGTGGAGTACGAGCGGCTTAAAGTTTGGATGGGCTATTCTTTTTGTTGTGCCGAAGGGCCAAATAGTCCCTTCCTTTTGCCGTGCGCTATGACGTCTTCGATGCGCGCATCATTGTTCCCGTCCATTTTCAGCAGATCTCGCTCATAACTTTCCGATAGATAGTATGTTTCTTTGTAGGAGAAAACATACCAGTAAATCAGAGAAGCGAGCCAGCCCAACAGACCTGAAAATGCGACAAGATGGAGCCTAAGAGTTGCCACCACTGCCGGTCCGCGTTCGGTGGATAATGAAGTAAAAGCCAACAGCATACATGCGACAAGGACAACAAGGTACTTGATAAACAGGCTTATTGGCATCGAAAGAACGTGCCGACTCCCATTTACTCCGTGAGCGTACGCTGACTTATTTGACATATTCAACTGAGTGGAAATAAAGAATGCGGCGAAAGCGTTGACGCGAGCCATATCGCTGTCAAAGTATGCCGTTACAGCGTATGCCACGCCGCTTGCGGCCAGCACGAGAGAGGTCTTTGCTACCCAAGCAAATTTTCGAGACTTTCCCATTTATTGAGCGTCCTTTTGCGCTGTTGTGTGGAAGAACGACGACCGAGCTCAGACTTCTGGGTCCTAGAATAGCCTTAAATATGGCGTTTTGGCAAGCCCTTGGCACAATCCACAAAAGGGCTTAATTTAGGCCTTGCTATTGTTGACACTCGTTTGCGGATAGGCTAAGATAGCTTTTGTCGCTTATTGTTTGATGGATACCAAGTCCGAGGAAGTACAGGGCACGGTCGAAGAGGCTTTGCCAAACACCCTTTTCCGGGTCTCTTTAGGGAACGGAGAGGTCATCCTTGCGTACTTAGCCGGCAAAATGCGGTTGCATCGCATCAAAGTTTTGGTAGGAGACAAAGTGATGATTACGCTTGACCCGTATGGCGGGAAGGGCCGGATCACCCGCAGGCTATAATGAAAGTCAAAGCTTCGATCAAACTCCGCTGTGCAAACTGCAAAATGGTACGCCGCAAAGGGCGCGTGTACGTTACCTGCAGTAATCCGCGCCACAAACAGCGCCAAGGATAGTTGATATTATGAGAATTTCCGGCATCACACTCCCCGACAACAAGCGCATCCGCTATGCGCTCAATTTTATATATGGCATCGGTCCTTCGCGCGCACTCACTATTTTAGCGCAGGCAAAAGTTGATCCAATGATAAAAACAAAAGACCTCTCGGGAGACGAAGAGGCCCGCATCCGCACGATACTCGAGAGCACCAAGCTCGAGGGCGACTTGAAGCGCGAGGTCGCAGGCAACATCAAGCGTCTCAAAGATATCGGTAGCTATCGCGGCTCGCGTCACACTAAAAAACTCCCCTCGCGCGGCCAGCGCACTAAAACCAACTCTCGCACCCTCCGCGGTAACGTCCGCAAAACCATGGGTTCGGGCCGCCGTAAGGTTGAAAAGACCTAATATATATAGTATAACCACTGACACTACCTATGGGTAAGAAACGAATAGTCAAAAAAGGGGGCGAAGGGGATAGCGCGGGAGGCCGCGGCTCTTCGTCGCGCACATCGCGCCGCAAAATGGATGCGGGGCTTGTGTTTGTCGAAGCAACCTACAACAATACCAAAATGTCGCTCGCCGATATCGGCGGCAACATCGTAAGCTGGTCGTCATCCGGCTCGCTTGGCTTTTCCGGCGCTAAAAAAGGCACGCCGTTTGCCGCTGCAAAAGTGGGAGAGCTCTTGGGCGACCGCGCCGCAGCGATGGGTGTTAAAGAGGTTGGCGTCGTTATCTCGGGCGTTGGCGCCGGCCGCGAGTCGTCGGTACGCGCCTTCTCCAGCAAGGGCATCCACATCAACTCTATAAAGGACACGACACCGGTGCCGCACAACGGCCCACGGCCGCCCAAGCCCCGCCGCGTATAAAAACCAACACCATTATGACTATTAATATTACTCGCATATAAATATGCTCGTCGGACCAAAATATAAAATATGCAAACGCCTTGGCGCTTCCGTATTTGAAAAATGCCAGACGCAAAAGTACCAGCTCGCCGAAGCGCGCGCTCCTCACCGCACCGGGCGCCCTAAGCGCGGCGGCGGTACCGACTTTGGTGCACAACTTTTAGAAAAACAAAAAGCGCGTTTTACCTACGGTCTCTCCGAGAGCCAGTTTTCGCGATATGTCCATGAAGCCATGGACCTGCCTGCCGGCAGGCAGGGCGCAAACGGCTCATCAACAGGAGCTCTCATGAGCCGTCTTGAGGCGCGTCTCGACAACGTTATCTTCCGCGCAGGATTTGTAAAAACGCGCCGCGCCGCGCGCCAGCTTGTCTCGCACGCGCATGTGCTGGTCAACGGCACGCGCATGAGCATCCCTTCACACGCGGTTAAGGTGGGTGATGTTATCTCTATCCGCGAGGGCAGTAAAGCAAGCCCTTTGTTTGCCAACCGCGCCGAGGCCGTTGCCGAAACAAAAACTCCCGCATGGCTCACGATGAGCCCCGACGGATTTTCTGCAACGATTGCATCAATCCCCACTGTCGCCGAGACTGAGGCTCCATTTAATCCGGCAACCATCATCCAGTTCTACAGCCGGTAAGTAATGCCGAGTTTACGAGGCAGAAATAAAAAAGAGTTATTAAAAAAATTAAAAATTATATGATGGAATATTCAATCACATTGCCAAGCAAGCCTCGCGCGGTCTCGGAAGAGGGCAACGAGGGGGTGTTTGAAATAGACGGCCTCTATCCCGGCTACGGGCATACGCTCGGCAACAGTTTGCGCCGCATTATTCTCTCCTCGCTCCCCGGCGCGGCCATTACCTCGGTAAAAATCGAAGGCGTTAACCACGAGTTTTCGACCATCGACGGCATCAAGGAGGATGTGGTGACCATCTTACTCAATCTCAAAAAATTGCGCTTTGAAATAGTGGCGGGCGAGGCACAAACTATCACGCTGAGTGTAAAGGGTCCTAAAAAAGTATCGGGCGACGACCTGACCCTCCCCGGACAAGTGCGCCTTCTCAACCCCAATGCGTACATCTGCGAGCTCGGCGACAAAACTACTTTTAACGCGGAGTTCCGCATCGAGCGCGGGCTTGGCTATGTGCCGCGCGAAGTGCTCAAAAAAGAGCGCGTCGATATCGGTGAAATTTCCGTTGACGCCATATTCAGCCCTATCCGCCGCGTTAACTACGAGGTAGACAACATGCGCGTCGGCGACCGCACCGACTTTAACCGCTTGCGCATCTCCATCGAAACCGACGGGACTGTCGCACCGCGCGCGGCGCTCGAGCAGTCGATCGAAATCATGATTACCCAGCTCAAGTCGATTGTCGGCTTCCGCGAGGAAGAGTTGCCGACGCAAAGCGTGGGTGCGTCGCAAGCGGCCGAGAGCGCGCCAACCGGAGAGGTTGCCGCCGAGGCGCTCAAAACGCGCGTTGAGGACCTTGAGCTTTCGAGCCGCACTATCTCGGCGCTCGAGAAAGCCAACATCCGCACCGTGGGCGGCCTTGCGCGCAAAAAAGAGGATGACCTCCTCGAGATAGACGGCTTGGGACCGAAGGCGATACAAGAAGTAAAACGCGCGCTTGCCAATTTTGGAATAATTCTTAAATAACACCATGCGACACGGAAACAACGTACGAAAATTTGGACGGAAGACCGACGAGCGCGGGGCACTCCTCAAAAGCCTTTGCCGTTCGCTCATAATCCGCGGCAAAATAAAAACGACCGAAGCCAAGGCCAAGGAAATCCGCCCTATGGTGGAAAAGCTCCTCACCAAGGCAAAGTCGGCAACGCTGGCTAACCGCCGCGCGCTTGTTGTTGCCTTGGGTGACGAAAAAACAGCCGCAAAAATAATCAAAAGCGCGAGCGGATATGCCGGCCGTGCCGGAGGGTATACCCGCATTATCAAAATGGGCCCGCGCAAAGGCGATGCCGCACCGATGGCCATGATTGAGTTTGTATAAATGTATGATAACTATTGACGCAGAAAACAAATCGCTCGGACGCATCGCAAGTGCAGCGGCTAAGACTTTGCTCGGCAAGCACAGTGCCGATTTTGCAAAAAACACGGTTGCTAAAGTTGAAGTAACAATAATCAACGCAAGCAAAGTTAAAATCTCCGGCGACAAAGCCAAAGATAAAGCTTACGTGCGCTACTCGGGCTATCCGGGCGGGCAAAAAAAAGAGAACTATGCTATGCTCACGGCGCGCCGGGGCTCAAGCGAGGCAATACGCCGCGCAGTGTTGGGCATGCTTCCCAAAAATCGCCTGCAAGCCTTGCGCATCAAGCTCCTTTCGATAGAAAACTAGCGAGTTTACGAGTGACAATATAAAAAGATGATATGGTAACTAAGGACAAATATGTAGAGTCAGTCGGCCGCCGCAAAACGGCTATTGCTCGTGCACGCCTCACCCCAAGCGCTCGCACGATTGTCTCGGTCAACAACAAAGAGGCGGGCGAGTATTTTAACACACCGGCATTGCGCGAGGCAGCACTTGAACCTTTTCTTAAAGTATCACTCCCAACACAATTTGCGGTTACGGTGGTAGTCTCCGGTGGCGGTATTGCAGGGCAGGCAATTGCCGTGCGCCACGCAATCTCACGTGCGCTTATCGACTACGATGTCTCGCTTCGCGGTATCCTCAAAAAAGAGGGCTTCCTCAAACGCGACCCGCGCGCTAAAGAGCGCAAGAAACCGGGTTTGGTAAAGGCGCGTAAACGTAAACAATGGTCTAAGCGTTAGCCCGCAAGTCGCAAGGCCGCACACTAACAGTTAGTGTGCGGCCAAGCAGTGGAGCAAGCGCTAGTATAATAACAATTTGACAAACTAGCCCTTCGGGGCTAGTTTTATATGCGGATGGTCTTTCCCGGCAGGGAAGTAAGAAGTCCCTAGTAGAGGGTACTTTTAGGAGTAGTCTGGGATAAACGCACCTAAGTGCATGCTGTAGGTGTTCTCCGTTCGAATCACGGGGAGTCTTTCTCTGGCGGTCAATTGCCGTTATAAAGATAGATAATACCGGATACGCCCCCTCGGCGTTGGAACGCAAGTTCCGACCTCGCAGTTTGGAAAAGATTTATCGCTGCTCCACCATCCCGGATTTCTTGGAACTCTGTTCCAACTGTGTACCAACCGACGCCTCGTGCGCCGGTTTTTTCTTTATATGTAGGAATATAGTCAAAACGTTAAACTTTGGTATAGTTTTTATTGGATAGGGTCTTTCAATCACGAGAGAACTTTTTTCGTTCCTGAGGAGAGTCGCCATGTACAAAGACGAAGGAAATTTTGCAGGGGGAGGGAAACCTCCTATTAATCCACGCAAAGAAGAGGAAAATCTCCCGTGGGTGCGCTGGTCGGTTCTTATTCCTATAATTCTACTCGTCGTCGCTTTTTTCATAGGCATGAGTCAACTCGAGCATCAAGCGGGAATTCCTGCACCGTTGTATTTCAAGTTAAATTGACAACGGTGTTTTTTATTTATATATGCGAATATAGCCAAAACGCTAATTGGTGGTATAAGTATATTCAGAAAAAAGGTCTTTCAGTTTCGAAAGGCCTTTTTCGTTCCTAGGGAGAGTTTCTATGGCCAAAACAGCGAAGGGGGTTGTTATCGTCGTTCTTGCTGGAATTGCATGCTGGATGGTCGTGTACTACGTGTGTCCAGTATTCTTTTTCGATTGAGGAGGCTTGCATGCCCTTAGAATACGAGCGGTGGCACGTACTTGAGGTTTATGTTGTACCGACGTTGGGCACGGTTTCAATGGACACCGTGTTTGAAAAAATGGCGCTAATGCTAAATTCCTACGGCCTAAAGCCTGGTGAATTTATCATTCCGCCATTTGGACTTCGAACGCCACAAGATGACCGAGCTCTTTCGAGCGGCGAATTCCGATTCCTCATGCTTGCGTTCGGAAAACCGGAAAAATTTGAGCGTTTTTCAGTAACGATTAAGGCGTAAGTACTAATCCGACCAATAGGCCGGATTTTTTAATAAAAAAACAGCCGCGGGTTAGGCGACTGGATAGTTTTGTGCACGCTAGACGGCTTAGGCGGCGGCCGATGTTTTCTCCTCGACCTTCTCGAAACGGTCGGCGGGATAGCGATAGCTCTCCTCGTCTCCTTTGAACGAGAGTGTCCAGGTGCCGTTTTTTTCGTAAATGACCCGCGCTACTTTGTACACTTTCTTGGGGTCCGCCTCTCCACACGAGTGATACTGCTCGGCATAATTGACCGAACGGCACAGGTAAGTCGCTTTGGGGTTGATACGCACACGGTCGCCGCGAGTGAAAGGTCGCACCTTGCCCTCAAGCCGCGAGAAGACAACACCGTTGAGATAGTACGCCTCTTCCCAACGAATTCCTCCGGTAAAGTCAATAACGAGACCGGAGTTTGATACGGCCGCTTGTGCGACCGCTTCCCAATATGCTTCCATCAACTCTGTGTTGGTGTAGTCATACGCGAGTTTGTCCATGACGATTCCCTCCGTTACAAGCCACGGCGATACTACCACAAACCATAAATGATTTCTAGCAATAAAAAAACAGCCGCGGGTTAGGCGACTGTTGGACTATAGTAGAGATCTTTTCGCATCATGAGGATTACGCGCAATTCCTCATAAAGCTCTTTAATCACCAGATGTCGAGCCATATGCGGACGCTTGTAGGCATCCCATGGCTCAAACAGAGTGTGAAGCTTTTTGAGCGTCCGGCCGTTATCCTGGTAGATGTTGATGACGCTCACAAGCTTATCGAGTGCCTTCAAAAAGCGGGAGGCTTCGGTTTCTTGCGCCTCATACTCGCGTATCGCTTCGAGTATGGAGGGGATTTTTGACCCCCACTGAAACTCTATGCGGCGCAGTGAAGCTTCTTCGCGCTCTTGCTTCGTTGCCTTGCTCAATGTTCGAATGCGACCGGACAAGTCGGGCAGGCACGAGGTGTCGCCTGCATAGGTCTCGACCAGGTCGTGTACGAGCGCCACAGAAATAAGCCGTAGCAAATCCATGCCGAGCTTCATCCGCTCGTTGAGGAACCACGCCACTAACGCGAGTTGGAAGCAGTGCTCGCCGTCGCGCTCGCGGCCTCTTGTTCCTTTAAACCAAATTACTCGTCTAATTGAGCGAAAAATGTTGAGGAATTTAACGAAATCAAGTAGGTCTTGCAGGGGCTGGCTAAGATTCTGAGTCTCGGCCGTCGACACATTTTTTGTCATGACAGCCTCCGGGAGGTTGTAAACTTCCACATGGATACTAAAACTAATCTTTTGTGTAAGCAAATTTGACCAACGGATTTTTTTGTGTATAATACTTGGACGTATGGCAGACTCCGCGGATGAAATGAACGAGCAAGACGAGAGCGAGTTTGTCGACGAAGAAGAGGCGGAGGGCGGCCCTGCGGCTCTCGCCAAAGTACGGGCAAAATTAAAAAAAGCAGTTGAAGAAAAGCAGGAATATTTAGAAGGGTGGCAGCGTGCACGAGCCGACTTTGCCAATTTTAAGCGCGAAGAAACGCTCATACATCACGACAGAGAGGCTCGCATAACGTCGGAGGTTGTAGAGTTGCTTATCCCGAGCCTCGACACGCTTGAGTTGGCGCTTAAACACGAAAAGGAGGGCCAAGCAAAAGGGTTAGAAATGATTTACAAGCACTTTGTGAGCTCATTAAAAAAAATCGGGGTAGAAAAATACGGCGCAGTGGGCGAGCATTTTACTCCGCACACATACGAGGCGCTCCGTGAAGTTGCAACCGAGAGCGAGACGCAAGACCACACGGTCGAGTCGGTAGAGCGCTCAGGGTATGCAATAGGAGAGCGGGTGATACGCCCTGCACAAGTGTCGGTATATGTTTATAAAAAATCTTAACAATTAATATAAAACACCATGGGAAAAATTCTTGGCATTGACTTGGGAACCACCAACTCGGCAGCAGCGGTCATGCGCGGCGGCGAGCCGCAGATTTTGGAAAACGCAGAGGGTGCACGCACAACTCCTTCGGTGGTCGCAACCAGCAAAACCGGCGAGCGCCTCGTGGGCCTCATTGCGCGCCGCCAAGCGGTTACCAATCCTAAAAACACGGTCTATCAAATCAAGCGCTTCATTGGTCACAATTTTGACGAGCCCTTTGTGCAAAAAGACAAAGCGTCGGTGCCCTACGAGATGCGCAAGTCGGCAACGGGCGGCATCGAGGTCATGATGGGCGACAAATGGTATCGCCCGGAGGAAATCTCGGCGATGATACTCGGCAAACTTAAAGCAGATGCCGAAAAGCGCTTGGGCGAGCCTATCACCGAGGCCGTTATCACGGTGCCGGCCTATTTTAACGACAGCCAGCGCCAAGCCACCAAAGACGCGGGTCGCATCGCCGGCCTCGATGTTAAGCGCATCATCAACGAACCTACGGCGGCGGCGCTTGCCTATGGTTTTGACAAAAAGAAAAACGAGAAGGTTGCCGTCTTCGACTTTGGCGGCGGCACCTTTGATATCTCCATCCTCGAGGTGGGTACCTCGGAGGATGGCGAGGGTTCTATCGAAGTTAAATCAACCGACGGCGATGCGCACTTGGGCGGCAAAGATATCGACCAAAAAATAATCGACTTTTTGGCGACCGAGTTTCAAAAAGAGAGCGGTATCGATGTCCGCAACGACCCGCTCGCGCGCCAGCGCCTCGATGAGGCCGCCGAGAAGGCAAAGATAGAGCTCTCCACAGCCGTTGAGAGCGAGGTAAATATTCCGTTTATTACTTCCGACTCGTCCGGCCCGCGCCACTTGCTCATTAAGCTTTCGCGAGCCAAGCTCGAGGAGCTCTCGGCTGAGTTTATCGAGCGCGCCATGTCTATCACCAAGCGCGCGATGGAAGCCTCGCCGTTTAAAGTGGGCGACCTCAACGAGGTGATACTCGTCGGCGGTCAAACCCGCATGCCGGCACTCCAGGCTGCGGTCGAAAAGTTCTTCGGCAAAAAAGCCAACCTCTCGGTCAACCCGGACGAGGTGGTGGCAATCGGCGCCGCGATACAAGGCGGTATCTTGGGCGGCGAAGTTAAAGATGTTTTGCTACTTGATGTTATCCCGCTCTCGCTTGGCATCGAGACCATGGGCGGTGTCGCACACAAACTGATTGAGCGCAACACCACCATACCCACGAGCCGTTCGCAAGTATACTCAACCGCATCCGACAATCAGACAAGCGTCGAGATACACATTGTGCAGGGCGACCGGGCCATGGCCGCCGACAACAAAAGCTTGGGCAAGTTTGTACTCGACGGCATCCCGCCGGCGCCGCGAGGGCTTCCTCAAATCGAAGTAACCTTTGACGTCGATGCCAACGGCATCTTGAGTGTTAAAGCAAAAGATAAAGCTACCGGCAAAGAGCAAAGCATCCGCATCGAGGCGCGCTCGGGGCTCAGCGAGCAAGATATCGAGCGGATGAAGAAAGATGCCGAAGCTAATGCTGACTCCGACAAAAAAAAGTTTGAAGTTGCCGAGGCACGTAATATGGCCGACCAGGCAGTGTATGCCGCACACAAAGCGCTTACCGAAAACAAAGGCAAAATTCCTGTTGAGCTTGAAACTGTTATCAACGAAAAAATTACCGCACTCGAGTCAAAAAAGGGCAGTGACGATATGGCCGTGATAAAATCCGCAACCGAGGAGCTCTCCAAAGAGCTTTCCAAAGTATACGAAGCAGTACAAAAAGCTGGTTCGACAGGCTCACCACAAGGTGGCACTCAAACGCCGCCGGCAGACGAGCCGGGGGCTCAGAGCGCGCCGCAAGACAACCCCGAGCAAAAATAAGAGCTATAATTTTGTAAATGCCGCAAAAAGATGAAAAGAAAATCGCTCCCGCAGGAGCGGTGGCAAGAGCCTATTGGAAACATCTCGTCCAATACAAATGGTACGCGACCACTTCCTTTCTCTGCATTTTCCTCATACAAGCGGCTTCGGTTATAGCCCCGTTGTTTTTGCGTCAATTGGTCAACGTGATTAGTGTTGGCGTTTCGAGCGATGCTATCAACGCGGGGATATGGGCACTCGTCGGATATAGCATTGTGCAGGCAATTATATGGGCTACTTGGCGCGTTGAAATGTTTGCCGGGACTCAAATTTGCGCACGCATCATGGCAGACCTCTCGCAAGAAGCATTTGCCTATTTGATGCATCACTCCTACCAGTTTTTTACCAATTCTTTTGCAGGAGCGCTTACGCGCCGTGTCAACCGTTACAGCGATGCATTTAACCGGTTGTGGGACTCCATATTGGAGTCGGTTCTCGCCGCGCTGTTGTACACGCTCGGTGTCATCGGCGTGTTGTGGTACGAGCATCCGATACTTGGAGCGGCTCTCACTGTCTCGGTGATATTCTTTGTAAGCTTGCAATGGGTGATGTCTCGTTGGCAACAACCACTGCGTCTTAAACGTGCCGAGGAGGATAGCAATGTTACTGCCGTGCTTGCCGACTCCATAGCAAACCAAAATAACGTTCAGTTATTTTCCGGCAATGTCTACGAGGAACAAAAGACAGGCAATGCCATCAAACGCCTCCTTGATGCATATCTTGCAACGTGGGGGTTTGATATTTTTGTATACGGCCTCCAGGGTTTTATTTCTACCTCGATCAACGTGGGAGTGTTGTGGATTGCTTTTTTACTTTGGCAGCAACACTCGCTCACCATTGGTGACTTTGTGCTTATCCAAGCGTACATTATCGGCCTCTTTAACAACATATGGGGCTTGAGCCGTGAGTTTCGAAACATCAACACGTCGCTCGCTGATGCAGGTGAGATGGTCTATATCATGCAACAACCGCACGATGTTAAAGATGTGAAAGACGCTAAAACCCTTTTGGTTTCAGACCGCGTTATATCATTTAATGACGTTTCTTTTTCGTTTAATAAGCGCCCCGTCGTAGCACACTTCGATTTAACTATTCCAAGCGGACAAAAACTTGCATTGGTAGGACCATCTGGCGCCGGCAAAACAACCATCACAAGGCTTTTGCTTCGCTTGTATGACATACCGAGTGGCACTATTACGATAGACGGGCAAAATATTGCTACGGTTACGCAAGATTCTTTGCGTGATGCCATTGCTTTCGTACCGCAGGAGCCTATACTCTTTCATCGCACATTGATGGACAACATCAGGTACGGCAAACGCGATGCGACCGACGCAGAAGTTATCGAAGCCGCCCAAAAAGCCCACTGTCATGAGTTTATCTCAGCGCTCCCGCTCGGATACGATACCTTTGTGGGCGAGCGGGGCATTAAACTCTCCGGCGGCGAGCGCCAGCGCGTGGCTATTGCGCGTGCCATACTCAAAAATGCACCCATCCTCGTACTCGATGAGGCAACCTCGAGCCTCGACTCAGAGTCGGAGTTGTACATACAAGAAGCACTCGAAGTACTTATGCGCGGCAAGACAGTCATTGTGATAGCGCACCGCCTCTCAACCATCATGAAGATGGACAGGATTGTCGTACTCGAAGGCGGCACTATCATCGCCGACGGCACGCATGAGGAGCTCCTACACAAAGGTGGTTTATATAAAAAATTATGGAGCATTCAAGCGGGGGGATTTTTGGCGGACGATGAGGACATGAAAAATAACGTTGAGGGTGAAGGTGAAAATCTTGCAGAGGAGTAAAATTTGGCGTACAATAGAGCGCATATGGCATCGAAGCGCGACTACTACGAGGTATTAGGGGTCGACAAAAAGGCCTCAAAAGAAGACATCAAAAAAGCCTTCCATAAACTCGCGCACAAACTTCATCCCGACAAAGCCGGCGGCGATGTGGACAAGTTTAAAGAGGTAAGCGAGGCATACTCGATTTTGAGCGACGATAAAAAACGCGCAGAGTTTGACTCCTATGGCCGCACCTTTAGCGACGGCTCGGCGGGTGCGGGACCGGGAGGTTTTGCGGGCAGTGCCAACTTCGACTTTTCACAATTTCAAGACGCGTTTCAAAACGGCGGGTTTGATTTTGGCGACATTTTTGGCGATGTGTTTGGCGGGAGCACCACGCGCACGCACCGCGGTCGCGATATATCCATCGATCTCGAGGTCTCGTTTAAAGAATCAATTTTTGGCACCAAACGCACCGTGCTCCTTGCAAAAATAGCCGAGTGTGAAACCTGCCACGGCACCGGCGGCGTACCGGGCACTAAGATAGAAACCTGCAAACACTGCAACGGCAAAGGCTCCGTGCGCGAAAGTAGCAACTCATTTTTTGGTACCATCTCGATGGTACAGCCATGCCGCCAATGCCATGGCACGGGCAAAGTACCGGCCGAAAAGTGCTCAACTTGCCGCGGTGAGGGTGTATACCGCAAACAAGAAGAGATAGACATTGCGGTGCCGGCAGGTATCGAGGGCGGCGAGATGGTCCGCTTAAGCGGCCTTGGCGAGGCTGTGGCTGGCGGTCCTGCGGGCGACCTGTACGTAAAAATCCACGTGCAAAACGACTCACGCTTTAAAAAAGACGGCGCCAATATTGTCACCGAGCTTTCGGTCAAACTCTCCGACGCACTCCTTGGCGGCGAGTACACTATTGCAACGCTCGACGGCGACCAGCCGCTTACTATCCCGCCCGGCGTCACCCACGGCGAACTCCTCCGCATGAGCGGCCGCGGTGTGCCCACCACGCGAGGCAAACGCGGCGATTTGTTTATAAAAGTAAAAATCATACTCCCACAAAAACTCTCCAAAGTGGCCAAAGGTTTGATAGAAAAGCTAAAGGAGGAGGGTATATAATACCGATATGGCAGAGCAAAAAAAGCGGCTTTTTACCGGGTTGCAACCAAGCGGCCAATTGCACATCGGCAATTATTTTGGTGCACTCAAACCCTTTGTCGACACCTACAGTGGTTTCGAAAGTTTTTTGATGATAGCCGATTACCACACGCTCACTTCGCTTAAAGACCCGGCTCAACTGCATCAAAACACGCTGGACATCGTGCGCGCTTACTTGGCGGCAGGCGTTGACTCCGCTCAAGCAACTATTTTTAAACAATCGGACATCGCCGAGCACACCGAGCTTGCATGGATATTTGAATGCTTGGTTACCGTGCCGTTTTTGATGCAAGCACACTCATACAAAGACAAAGTGGCCCACGGGCTCGAGGCAAACGCGGGGCTGTTTAATTATCCGATGTTGATGGCAGCCGATATTTTGCTCTATAATGCCGACATTGTGCCCGTAGGAGCCGACCAGCGCCAGCATATCGAGTATGCCCGCGAAGCGGCTGCAAAGTTTAACAACGCCTACGGTACAACGTTTAAAGAGCCCGAAGAAAAAATTTCTGACGCAGTGGCAATTGTCCCCGGCATCGACGGTCAAAAAATGTCCAAGAGTTACGGCAACGCTATACCGCTTTTTGGCACCAAAGAAGAAATTGCAAAAGCAGTCATGAGTATTGTTACCGACTCATCGGGTGAGCGGCCGGAGCATGTGTATGCAATCCATAAACTTTTTAAATCAGGAGCAGAGCTCGAAGCTTTGTACGAAGAAAAAAAAGGGAAGTATAAAGATTTGAAAGAAGCGTTGATAGAAGATATCGAAAAAGTGGTTGCGCCAATGCGCGAAAAGTACAACAGCATTACCGACGAGGAGGTTAAAAAAGTACTCGCCGACGGCGCAGCAAAAGCCAAGGCGATAGCGTCAGTAAAAATGGCCGAGGTGCGGCAAAAAATTGGCGTCACACTATAATATATGGAACGAACTCTCATTAAAGACTTGGGGCAAAAGGTAGGGCAGGAAGTTTCTATCTCCGGCTGGATAAGCGTGCGGCGCGACCAGGGCAAGATGGTGTTTTTTGACTTCCGCGACCGCTCGGGCTTTGTGCAGGGCGTTGTCTTGCCCGCGTCACCCGCGATCGAAACTGCCAAAGAGCTCCGCAGCGAGTATGTGGTAAAGGTGGGCGGCAAGGTTAATCAGCGCCCCGAGAAAAACTGCAACGACAAAGTACAAAACGGCGATATTGAGCTCGAGGTGTTGAGCATCGATATACTTGCCAAAGCAGAGCCTTTGCCGTTTGACATGTCGCTCGATGGCTACAACCTCGACCTTACTACCGAGCTCGACCACCGCGCACTGACGCTCCGCCATCCGCGTTTGCAAGCCATATTTAAAATACAGGCAACTATCATCGACTCCTTCCGCGAGTTTATGAAGTCGCAAGACTTTTTTGAGTTTCAAGCGCCGGCTATTGTGCCCGCCACCGCCGAGGGCGGTGCCGAGGTGTTTAAAGTTGAGTACTTCGACAAAAAAGCATATTTGAGCCAATCGCCACAACTCTACAAACAAATCGTGATGACAGCCTTCGAGCGCGTCTTTAGTGTCAACAAAGTCTTCCGCGCCGAGCCATCGGCAACCACGCGCCACATTACCGAGTTTGTATCGCTCGACGCCGAGATGGCCTTTATCGACTCGTGGCGCGACGTGCGCGATATGTCGGAGGAGACGGTGCGCTACATACTTGGCGTTGTCGAAAAAAAGCATGCCAAAGAGCTTGAGCTTTTGGGCGCCACACTGCCCGTGATGCTAGAAAAAACGCCAACACTGAGCTTGACCGAAGCACAAGAAAAAATTGAAGCCAAGACAGGCCGCAAGGTGCTGGGCGAAAAAGATTTGAGCTCACAAGACGAGCAAGATATTTGCGACATCATAAAAGAGGAGACTGGCTCAGACTTTGTGTATGTGTATGGGTATCCGACGCGCCAAAAACCATTTTATGTGTATCCAAATCCCGAGCATCCTGAGTTTAACGAAGGTGTCGACCTCCTGTGTCGCGGCCGCGAGTGGCTCTCGGGCGGGCGCCGCATCAACGACTACACACAACTTATGAAGCATGTAGAGGAGTGGGGGATGGAGCCCAAAAAAATTGAGATGTTCCTCGAAGCATTCCGCTATGGAGCGCCGCCCGAAGGCGGCTTTGCCTTTGGCGCCGAGAGGATGACTATGCAAATGTTAAATCTCAAAAATGTCAGAGAAGCCGCAATGTTCCCGAGAGACATGAACCGCATCGACCAGTCTCTAAATACCGAAGAATAAAAAACCGCCTGAGGGTACAGGCGGCTCTGACGTTGATGGTTCGGCTTTGCTTTATGCGTAGCCGAGCCTAACGCGGGTGTTTTTATTTGCAGGACCACGGAAGACAACCAGCCCTTGAAACTTGAGATTCGGAAGAACTTGAATAAATGAATCAAGCATATTCCGAATAACAGGTATTGTATTTTTAGTCAACTAATATGAGAACCCTACCGAGACAAAATACTTGATAAATCCCTTAAATCTGGTATGGTTTTGCCACTATGGAATTTATTTTTGAGGGGCAAAAAAGCCAAAATACCCTTAGACCGCTTCGTTTTATTGAAGGGCCTTTAAACCGCTTTGACGGCGCCTCGCTGCTTATTGGCTACGGCCCGTTCGACTCCGCTCAGGGTAAACAACCAAAGGCGCTGCCGCGCCGCAAGGCAATCATGCTGATGCGCAAGGCCGCTTCGTTTGCAAAGCAAAACCAGATAAAAGCGTTTGAGATTGATTTTAAAGAAATCCGCACATTGGCGGCAAAGGATGTAAGTGATACTGAGCTGGCCGAGCTTGTTGCCGAGGCGTTTATAATGGTCAACTACGAGCATATTGCGTACAAACATCCGCCGAAAGAAGGGTTTACATTTATTAACACCGTGGCTGTGCGCAACGCGGGTGCGGCGGTTAAAAACGGATTTACGAAAGGCGCCGCGGTAGGCAAGGCGGTTAATGCCGCGCGTGAACTCTCCAACACGCCCGGCGGCGACATGACGCCCGAGAAATTGGCCGAGGCCGCGCTCAAAGCGGCCGAGGGAACCAAAGCAAAAGTTAAAGTTCTTGGCCTGGCTGAGATGACCGAGCTCGGCATGGGTGCCATCTTAGGCATTGCCAAAGGCTCTGCCGAAGAGCCGCAGTTTATTGTGATCGAATATTGGGGCACCGATCGCTCAAAAAAACCGGTAGTGCTGGTGGGCAAGGGCGTTACGTTTGACACGGGCGGCCTCAACATCAAACCGGGCGACCATATGTACGAAATGCACATGGACATGTCGGGTGGCGCGGCGGTGATACAAGCCGTTATCCTTGCAGCAACATTAGGATTAAAGAAAAATGTTGTCGCACTCGTACCTGCAGTCGAAAATAATCTTGCACACAATGCAGTGCGCCCCGGCGATGTCCTAAAATCGATGAGCGGTAAAACAATCGAGATACTCAACACCGACGCCGAAGGCCGCGTGATTCTTGCGGATGCGATAACCTACGCTAAAAAATATAATCCCGCAGCCGTGATTGATGTAGCAACGCTCACCGGTGCGGCGCTTACGGCGCTTGGTACCGTGGCATCGGCCTATATGACAAATAAAGAGACGCTTATCCCGAGCCTCATGGAACTCGGTGAAGAGTCCGGCGATTATCTGTGGCCGTTTCCACTCTGGGACGAGTACGATGATATGGTCAAGGGCAACTTTGGCGACGTACCAAACATCTCTACCATGGGCAACAGCCGCTATGGCGGCGTCATTGCCGGCGGCAAATTTCTCGAGGTATTTGCGAAAGAGCTCGAGTGTCCGTGGGTTCACTTCAATATTGCGCCCGTGATGACATCGCGCCCCGGAGATTTTTTGGCCAAGGGCGCCGCAGGCGCTCCGGTACGCCTCCTGCTCAAAATAATCGAAAATGGAGTAAAATAGGAAGGTGCCAATTGAAGTTAAGACACCCGTCTATGAAGGTCCGCTCGATTTACTGCTCGAGCTAATAGAAAAGCGCAAGTTGCTCATCAACGACATTTCGCTTGCGGCCGTAACCGAGGAGTATATTGCGCGGGTAAACAGCATGGAGAGCGTGCCGATGGGCGAGACCGCCGAGTTCGTCGCACTCGCCGCAACACTGCTCCTTATTAAATCGCGCTCGCTCCTGCCACTCCTCTCTATCACCGAGGAAGAGAGCAAAGATATAAAAGAGCTCGAGTATCGTTTAGCGCTCTATCAACTCATCAAAGAGGCGAGCCGCACGCTTAGTCGGCAATTCGAGCTGCCTATGCTCTACGAAGGAACCGGGCCGGTGTTTAAACCGATGTTTATTCCGGACCCGAGTGTCACATTGCAAAGTTTGCGTGATGCCGCGCAAACACTTATTGCCGGATTTCCGCAGTATTTAGTATTGCCCAAAGTGCAAATTAAAACAGTCGTCTCGATTGAAGAGATAATTGACAAACTTCGAGACCGCGTCACCTCGGCCATGCGTCTCTCTTTTAAAGAGTTTGCCCGTTCGACAGGCTCAGGGCAAGCCGGCACAAATATGGAGCGCGGAGACATTATTGTGAGCTTTTTAGCCTTATTAGAGCTCGTTAAACAAGGTATAATAAAAGCAACGCAAGAGGGCGAACACGGCGATATAACGCTTGAGTCCGACAGCGTATCTACTCCCTCGTATGAATGAGCACATCCCCGAAAAAACAGCCGCACACATAGAGGCGCTTTTGTTTGCGCTCGGCCGGCCTGTTTCAAAACAGGAAATCGTTAAAAAACTTGATATCTCGCAAGATGAGCTCGCAGCAGCACAAAGCATGCTCGCGGCGCGTCTCTTGGGTGGAATTGCTCTCATCGACGACGGCACCACACTTGAGTTGCGCACTTCGGCGGATGCAGCCGAGCTGGTTGAGCAAATCCAAAAAGATGAATACGCTCGTGACATTGGCAAAGCGGGGCTTGAGGCGCTTGCGGCCATACTCTATCGCGGGCCGCTTACACGCGCCGAGGTAGACTTTATCCGCGGCGTCAACTCCACGCAAACCCTGCGCACGCTCACGATGCGCGGCCTCGTGCGCAAAATACCCAACCCCAAAGACGAGCGTTCGTTTTTATACGAGCCAACTACCGAAGTTTTTGCCGAACTCGGGATACACGGCAAAACGGAGCTGCCGGACTATGCCGCGACACGCGCCAAATTGGAACAACTCGAAGCTGCCTATCGTGCTAAAGAAGATGAAGCGCCCCAAACCTCGTGATATGACATTTGCGCACTTCTCAAAACTATCAAAATCGGTGCCGATGCCTGTTTTGTTTATAAGTGCAGGGTTATGCGCCTGTATAGTTATTATTTTTTTGCTATATGCGTACAAGACCGCCCTGTTTTCAGCTCATGTGCAAAAAAACAAGGCATCTTCTATAGCCTTTGAGCTACCACTCGGTTCTCTAAGCGCCAAAGCGGCTGTGGTGTATGACCCGACAACAAAACAAATTTTGTATCAAAAAAATGCAGAGTTGACACTCCCGCTTGCATCGCTCACCAAATTGATGACCGCACAAACGGTGCTTGGCTCGGTGTCAACCGCAACGCTTGTCACTATATCTCAAAAAGATATCTCAACCGATAATGACGCGGGCGACTTGGTGCTTAAAGTAGGCAACGTACTTAAGGTGGGCGATTTAATACGTATCGGCCTCGCCGCATCATCTAACTACGCAATGGCCGCGGCTGCGGGCAGTTTGGGGAACAACTCTCTTGCGGATATGAACCGCGACGCAAGCCGGCTCGGCCTCACACACACCTATTTTCTTAATCCTACCGGTCTGGATGTCGACAAAAATACGTCGGGCGCATACGGCTCGGCCTACGATGTTGCACTGCTTGCAAGCGTTTTTTTAAAAAACTATCCGCAATACTTTGAGATCTCTTCGCACTCGTCGGTTACCGTAAATGCAAGCGGGCGCGCGGTAACTGCAGCGGCAACGGCGCTGCCGCTCCAAGATATCCCGGGTTTTATTGCCGCAAAAACGGGGTACACTGACCTTGCAGGCGGCAACCTGGTAATGGCGTATGATATTGATATAAACCATCCGCTTATCGCCGTTGTACTTGGCTCGACCGAACAGGGCCGCTTTGACGACATACGCACCTTGGTAAACGCCAGCCGCCAGGCGGAACTTGCACAACAATGATTACCTCCAACATCATGCTCATTTTTGTCCCCGCAACGATGGCCTTTTTGTTTGGCATCGGCATTACGCCATTTATTACGCCGTTTCTTTACAAACATAAAATGTGGAAGCCCCAAGCGGGCAAGATGGCACTCGACGGCACTCCTGCAACGGTACGCAATCAACTACATGAAAGCAGAGACATGGGCACACCGTTTTTTGGCGGCGTTATCGTGTGGGGGAGCGTGCTCCTCACTGCGGGCCTTTTGCAACTGTTGTGGGTACTATTCCCCAGCGCATTTGATGCACTTGCGTTTATCAGCCGCAATCAAACGTGGGTGCCGCTTGCCGCGCTCTTGGCAGGTTCGTTGGTTGGATTTCTCGACGATCTTTACGAAGTACGAGGCCAACACGGGATACCGCTGCGCGCGCGCCTCTCAATTATTGCCATTGTAGCGCTCCTGTGTGCATGGTGGTTTTACGATAAACTCGGCGTAAGCTCTATTTCTTTTCCATTTAAAACAACACCACTGGAGCTTGGCGTGTGGTTTATACCATTTTTTGTTCTTGTTGCACTCTTTATATATGCAGGCGGCGTTATTGACGGCATCGACGGCCTGGCCGGCGGGATTTTTGCCACCATTTTTGGTGCGTATGCGGGTATCGCGTTTTTCCAAGACCAAATGGACATTGCGGCACTTTCAGCGGCAATTGCAGGAGGATTACTGGCCTTTTTGTGGTTTAACATTCCTCCTGCGCGCTTTTATCTTTCCGAGACAGGCACGATGGGGTTGACCCTTGTGCTTACCGTCATTGCCTTTTTAACCGACACCTTAGGCGGTGGCAGGGGAGTCACCGTACTCCCGATTATTGCACTGCCGCTCGTCGCAACGGTATGTTCAAACATCATCCAAATTTTCGGCAAAAAAATATTGCATAAAAAAATATTCCGCATAGCGCCTCTGCACCACCATTTTGAGGCAATCGGATGGTTTCCGTATAAAGTAGTGATGCGTTATTGGATAGTGGGCGTTGTCGCGGCGATTATCGGCATGAGTATCGCGCTTTTATAGTAGAGGGCCTGCTATGAGTAAAAAATCCATCGATGCTCCGTTTCTCCTCGTGTTATGCGCATTGCTTGTTTCGGGTCTTCTTATTTTTACCTCTGCCTCGCTCTCGCTCTTGGCCGAAGACGGCGGCGCATCGTTTACCTCGGCTGCGGTGAGTCAATTACTACTCGGCCTTGTGATGGGAGGCATCGGGCTTATCTTTTTTGCGCGTATCGACTATCGCGTGTGGCGTCCGTATACGATTTATTTTTTTGTGTTCGCACTCTTTTTGTCGCTCCTCACGTTTGCGCCGCACATCGGCCTCTCGCTTAAAGGCGCCGCGCGCTGGATAGTGGTGGGGCCGGTGTCCTTCCAACCCGAGGAGGTGCTTAAGTTTGCAACCGTGATGCTTCTCGCCGCGGTCTACTCGACACGACTTAAAAAAACAAGTACGCTTCTTGGCGGTATCGGACCGCTTGCTATCGTTGCGGGGAGTGCGGCTCTTATTTTGCTCATACAACCCGACACGGCTGGTGTTATTATCATCGGCGCGGCTTCGGTTGCCATACTGTTTGCCGCAGGCGGGCGCGTGTCTCATTTACTCTTACTTTTTCTCATCGGAGTATTAGCGGTGGGTGCAGCCGCGTATGAGCGTCCGTACATTGCACAGCGTATCGAAACCTATTTGCATCAAACGAGCGACCCGCAGGGCGCCGGCTGGCAAATACAACAATCGCTTATTGCGGTAGGCTCCGGAGGTCTCACCGGCCGCGGATTTGGCCAGAGCATCGAAAAGTTTTCGTACCTGCCGGAACCGAGTGGCGACTCTATTTTTGCGGTCGCCGGCGAAGAGTTTGGCTTTATAGGATCCTCGGCGCTCGTCCTTTTGTATCTTGCATTTGGCCTCTTGGGCCTGCGTATCGCGACCCGAGCGGCCGATCCGTTCGGTGGACTCATAGCCACAGGCCTTGTTATACTCATTATCGGGCAATCGTTTTTCAATATAGCCTCTGCCTTGGGGCTGGTGCCCCTTATCGGCGTCCCGCTTATCTTTGTCTCTCATGGCGGCACGGCGCTCGCCATATCGCTCTGCGAAGTTGGTATGATACTGAGCGTCTCGCGGCGGATGAAGCAGGCATAGCATTATTACTACTTTTATGAAAATACTTTTCACCGGCGGGAAAACAGGAGGCCATTTTTACCCCATCATTGCGGTGGCCGAGGCTCTCAACGAGGAGGTGCGCGAGCGCAAGCTTCTGGAGCCGCAACTTTTTTATGCCGCATCCGACCCGTACGACCGCGAGCTCTTGGTGGCAAATAATCTCACGTATGTACCGGTCGCGGCGGGAAAAATCCGCAACTATGTTTCGATTCTCAACTTTTTTGATTACTTTAAAACAGGGTGGGGAGTATTCCGCTCCCTATGGCGCATCTTTTTCCTCTACCCGGATGTCGTGTTTTCGACCGGCGGCTACATGGCGTTTCCAACCCTGCTCGCCGCGCGGCTTTTTAGCATCCCGGTGGTCATACTCCAGTGCGACGTCGACCCGGGCCGCGTCAACAAATGGGCGGCAAAGTTTGCAAAAAAAATAGCCGTCTCGTTTGCCGAAGGCGCGGAGTTTTTTCCTAAAGAAAAAGTTGCGCATACGGGATACCCCATACGCAAAGAGGTAATGATACCCGCGCGCGAAGGCGTGTACGAGTTTCTTAAGCTCCGCCACGATCTGCCCATCATTGTAGTTACGGGTGGTAGCCAAGGTTCTCAAACAATCAACGACGCCGTCCTCGACGCACTTCCTCAATTGATCAACAAGTATCAGCTGATACATCAAACGGGCCGCGCCAATATTAAAGAGGTGGGAGGACGTGCAAAGGTTGTGCTAACCGACTCGCTCATCGCGGAGCGTTACAAGCCCTTTGAGTATTTTAACGATGTTGCAACCCGCATGGCGGCCGGCGCTGCGGCGCTTATCATTTCGCGGGCGGGCGCAGGCAATATCTTTGAGGCGGCCATGTGGGGCATCCCCTCGATACTCATCCCGATACCCGAGCCGGTTTCGCACGACCAAACTATCAACGCCTTTACCTACGCGCGTCATGGCGGGGCCGTGGTAATAGAACAACGCAATCTCACCTCGGGTGTGTTAGTATCCGAAATCGAGCGTATCGTGAGCCACCCCGACACGTTGCGCACGATGCAACAAGCGGCCAAAAGTTTTGCCCGCCCCGATGCCGCCAAAACGATAGCCAACGTACTGCTTGATATAGCCGTCTCCCATGAAGAATAACAACACCGTCATTACCCGATTTCCGCCAAGCCCTACCGGCTTATTACACATTGGCGGCGTGCGCACCGCTTTGTTTAACTACTTGTTTGCCGCGCATCATGGCGGCACTATGTTTTTGCGCTTTGAGGATACCGACAGGGAGCGTAGTAAAAAAGAGTTTGAGGATGACATTGTAAACGCCATCAATTGGACCGGTATCCCGTATGTCATGCCGCCTTTGGCGCGCCAATCGGAGCGTATAGAAATCTACAAAAAATATTTTAAAACGCTGTTTGAACACGGCTTTGCCTACGAGGCGGAGGAGGCTAACGACAACTCCGGCAAAAAAGTTGTGCGCTTTAAAAATCCCAACAAAGTAATTACCTTCAACGACCTCGTGCGCGGCGAGGTTACCTTTGACACCACCGAGCTCGGCGACTTTGTTATCGCGCGCGGCATGGACGAGCCGCTCTACCACTTGGCGGTGGTTATCGACGACCACGAAATGGGAGTGACCCATGTCATCAGGGGAGAGGAGCATCTCTCCAACACCTCAAGGCAAATACTCATGCTCGAGGCGCTTGGGTTCACGAGACCTATCTATGCACACATCCCGCTTATTTTGGCGCCCGATAAAACCAAACTTTCCAAACGCCACGGTGCGGTGTCGGCCAACGAGTACCGCGAGCAAGGCTATCTGCCCGAAGCACTCGTTAATTATCTGGCCCTCTTGGGATGGAATCCGGGAGGCGAGCAGGAAATTTTTACACTCCCCGAGCTCGTGGCGCTTTTTACCATAGAGCGTGTGCACAAAAGCGGCGCGGTGTTTGATATCGAAAAATTAAAATGGTTTAACCACGAGCATCTTACATTGCGCTCCGTGGCCGAATTTGAGGCGTTACTCAGAGACTTCATGCGCGAGCACAACGAGCATGCGCCGGAATATCTTATGGATATTGCCGCGGAGCTCCAAGCCCGCGTGCAAACACTTGGTGAGGCCGCCGAACTTATCCGCACTGGCGAGTTTTCTTTTATGGAAGCTGACATCACTGTAGACCCACTGCTACTCCTCCAAGGTGCAAAAGCCGAAGGCGCGGCAGTAAAAAATAATTTACAAAAAGTTATAACATTGCTCGCCCCAATATCCGATGAGCAGTTTACGGCCGAGGCAGTAAAGGAAGTGGTGTTTCCCTATGCCACCGCAGTTGGCAGGGCAGGGGTGCTATGGCCTATGCGCGTAGCTCTTTCGGGAAAGGAAAAATCACCGGATCCTTTTGTGCTCGCCGGCCTCATAGGAAAAGAAAAATCGTTGGGGCGCATTGAGAAAGCGGCCGCAATGCTTTAAAATAGACAGATGCGGCGCCGACTCCCGATGCGTGCAGGTGTTTTTTTTCTGTCTATGATAGTAAGTGCCTCGGCCGTACTCTTTTTTGTGCATGCGCCACACTCAGAGGCCCAAACGACAACATCGACCTCGACGCTCCAAGCACAAATCGACCAAACCAACGCGCAAATCAAGCAGCTCCAAGACGACATTACAAAGCTCCAAAGCCAGCTCACGACTACCACCGCCCAAAAACTGACGCTCCAAAACGCGGTCGCGGCGCTCAATCTTAATATCCAAAAGCTCCAAAAAAGCATTACCTTGGCGCAAGCGCAAATAAAGCAAAAAGACTCACAAATTAGCCAACTGAACACCACCATCTCGACTACCACCTCGCAAATAGGCGAGATACAGATCGAGGTAGGCGACTCGCTCCGTGAGCTAAATAGCCTAGATAATGAATCGTTGCTTGCAGTGCTGCTAAGCGGCGGCACGATATCGTCGTTTTTTGATGAGGAGACCACGCTAGCCTCGCTCCGCACTGACCTCGAAAATAAAATAGACGACCTAAACTCACTTAAAAGTACACTTAAAACCAACGAGACCGCTGCCGAGGCGCAAAAAGCACAGTTAGCTGCGTATCAACAAACACTCTCTGAGCAACAGCAAGGTCTCGCTATCTCCAAAGACAGCCAAACAAAACTTCTTACTCAAACAAAAAATCAAGAGAGCCTGTACCAAACACAAATTGCCGAAAAGCAAAAAGAGGAGGCGGGATTTGAGAGCGATCTGTTAAACTTTCAAAGCAAACTCAATCTCTCCTTTAGTGCGAGCAGTTTGCCTTCGACGGGGCAGGGGGCTTTAGCATGGCCGCTTGCACACGTATATGGCGGTGCGTGCCCGGCTCCGGCCGGCCAGGGCTGGATATCGTGCATTACCCAATACTTTGGCAATACGCCGTTTGCTACTGCCAACCCGCAAATATACAGCGGGCACGGCCACAGCGGCGTAGACCTGGCGGCAAGCCCCGGCACACCTGTGTTGGCCGCGCGCGAGGGGGTAGTGCTCGGTACCGGCAATACCGACCTTACGTGCCCGGGCGCCTCGTTTGGCAAATGGATATTTATTAAGCACGACAATGGCCTCTCGACCCTCTACGGTCACTTGGCAAGTTTTGCGGTTGCCACCGGCGACATGGTGACCACCGGAGAGGTCATAGGCTACTCCGACACCACCGGCTATGCTACCGGGCCGCACCTCCACTTTGGCGTGTATGCCTCGGCAGGGTCAGAAATCGCTTCATTTGCAAGCTCCGGATGCCCGGGCAAAACCTACACCATGCCGGTTGCCGACCTTTCGGCCTATTTAAACCCGTTGTCGTATCTGCCCGGCGTTCAATCTCAATAAAAACCTATCCCCATAGTGGGCTGTTAAAAAAATGCAAACAGCTCATACTTATAGTAGCGCGGATAGGTCGAGCCGCCTGCCATCATTTTTTCTCGTACGAAAACAATATGAAAATACTCCACATGATAGCGTTTATCCTGCTTGTTATCGGCGGCCTTGACTGGGGTCTCATCGGCCTTGGCGGTTTTGTCGGTAGTAATTGGGACGTGCTTGGCATGTTGCTTGGATCCTTGCCGCAAGTCTTGTGGACCGTGTATGTCCTTGTAGGCATCTCGGCGGTTTGGCTCCTCGTCGCTCACAAAAAAAGCTGCAAGGAGTGTTCGGCATAACTGCAGCTTTTTGTTTGTAGTAAAAACTCGCTCTACTGGAGCGAGTTTTTGTGCCTTTGAGGGACACTATGGTATACTTTTTGTATGAGCGATTGACGCTCTATTTTTATCTACATGAATGACGCCCTACGCATCCAAAACTTGCGCAAGACGTATCAAAACGGCGTCGAAGCGCTTAAAGACGTAAACCTCACCGTTCTGGAAGGCGACTTTTTTGCATTGCTCGGCCCCAACGGGGCAGGGAAGACAACCCTCATCGGCATTGTCACGAGCCTCGTCAACAAAACATCGGGCGAGGCAATCATCTTTGATGCCTCTATCGACACCGAGCCTTCGCGCGCTAAAACATACATCGGCGTCGTGCCGCAAGAGTTTAATTTTAATATTTTCGAAAAGGTCATAGACATAGTGCTCACGCAGGCCGGCTATTATGGCATCTCGCGTGCCGAGATAATGCCGCACGCCGAGCAGTTGCTTAAAGACTTGGGGTTGTGGGACAAGCGCAATACGCCCTCGCAACAACTCTCGGGCGGCATGAAGCGCCGCCTCATGATTGCGCGCGGGCTCATACACAAGCCAAAACTGCTTATACTCGACGAGCCGACCGCAGGTGTCGACGTTGAGATGCGTCTCGGCATGTGGGATTTTTTGCGCGCCTTAAACAAAAGCGGCACAACCATCATTTTAACCACGCACTATCTCGAAGAGGCCGAGGAGCTCTGTCGCAACATTGCCATCATCAATAAAGGTAGCATTATCGTTAACGACTCGATGCAAGGTCTCCTCACAAGCCGCGGACAAGCTTCGCTCGAGCGGATATATCTCGACCTTACACAAGGCGAAACTGCATAACATATGACACCGCAAAAAATTGCCACAGCTTATTACACGATGGTGCGCAACGAGTTTGTGCGCATCGTGCGCATCTGGTCGCAGACGCTCTTGCCGCCGGTGGTGACCACCTCGCTCTACTTTGTCGTGTTTGGCAAATTTATCGGCTCGCAATTGGCACCCATACACGGCTTTGCGTACATCCAATTTATCGTGCCGGGGCTCATTATGATGTCGGTCATTACCAGCAGCTACATGAACACCGTCTCAACCTTTTACTTTGCAAAATGGACAAAAACTCTCGATGAAATATCAGTATCGCCTATGCCGGCGTGGGTTGTCATAATGGGCTTTGTGAGTGGGGGAGTGATGCGCGGGCTCATCGTGGGCGTGTTGGTGCTTATTGTCTCGCTCTTTTTTACGCACCTTTTTATATACAACGCATTGGTGCTTTTGCTCGCGGTTATCCTGACCTCGGTAGTGTTTAGTTTGGGCGGCCTTATCAACGGCGTGTTTGCCAAAGGCTTTGACGGCATCTCCATCGTGCCCACCTTTGTATTGACACCGCTTACCTATCTTGGCGGCATCTTTTACTCGATACAGCAATTTAGCCCTTTTTGGCAAAAAGTCTCGCTCTTTAACCCGATACTCTACATGGTTAACGCCTTTCGGTACGGCTTTTTGGGCGTCTCCGACATCAACATCGGCATTTGCTTTGCGGTGCTACTCGCTTGTATGGCTATCTTTGTAGGCATCCTCACGTGGATATTTAAAAAAGGGTTTGGCTTTAAAAATTAAAGCATTTTATTTTTCCTTCCATTGCTCCAGATGAGCAGATTTTATTTCAACATCGCTCGCTTTGCGCAATTTTTTTATAAACGAGCTTTTAACAAGAGGGAAGTGGTGCGAACCATCGAGCTTTTCGGCAAGCCAATCTAAATCTCCTGCCGCCCACCACGTGGCCGGTTTGTAATGCATGAGGTTAAACGGCGCCGAGTAGGCACGCAGGGTTTTAACACCGCGGCGGGCGGCGGGCACCTTTTTTTTATTGTGCGTAGTATCCCATAAAAAATATTCGTGGAAGTACGACATCGCGAGCTCGCGCACATTTTTGTATATAGGGTCGCGCCAGCGCAGTTGCGGATGATTGGTCTTGCTTATCGCACCCCACAAATTATTTTCTTTAAAAAGTGCAACGACATGGTCCTCATCATCGTCATTTGCCTGTAAGTCGAGCAACAAGGCCTCCCTACCGTGATAGGCGAGGGAAGCGGCGGCTAGTATTGCCGCCTCAACGCAATGTGCACGTTTATTTTTTAAAACCTGCCGCGGCGACTGCACCGGCTCCCCTATCGGTGAAAAGTTTTCAGGGAAGGAGTCTAAAAAGTCTTGTATTTTGTTTGGTGTGGATAATTTTAAAAGTAGCCGCCGCTCCAAAAGGGAGAGCAGGGGGTCGAGTTCTACACGATATTTCATACAATCATTATGGCATGGCGCACCCGTCGTGCATGATTATATAAGGGTCGCACAATATACCTTTTGCGACCCATCCGTGAGGATGGGAGCAAAAGAATATAAAAAGACGACGCTGAGCCTGAGTTCTGGTTTGGTACTCTATTCCCTCCATAAAGGCCCGCGGAATATATTTTTTATACGTCCTCTCGATTAGCTACTTCCCCTTTATCTCCTTCAAAAACGCGGTAGAGTTAAAGTATGATACGAACCATTAAAATATGGTGGCTTCTCTGCAAGTTACATGCGGATAATCTTAAGTACGAAGTTACTCAAAGTGAGCATGCAAAAAAGACTGGCCACGCTTATTCAGCGTATGGTACTCAAATAGATTTTCTAGAAGAAGTAGCGAAAGGCGACCCTGAAAAGATAATCCTTTATGGAAAATATTTATCTATTGCAGATAAAAACATGCACCTCCTTAAAGTAATGGAGGAACCGATGCCGTGTCCCGATTGCGGATGCCACACAGGCCCACCCACGTCATGGATTAAACTTAATGACGACGGATTAGAATTTATTGGCATATTTAATTTGGTGGAATATATACTCTCGAAATACAAATTGACATGGGGCCTGGTTGCTACAATTTTTCTTTCTCCTATTTGGGTTCCACTTCTATCTAATTACTTATTCCATCCAATTTGTGTGATGATATCAATATGTCATGTGTAGTGTGCATGAGTGTCACTAATTTTCTCGCCTAAAAGAGGGAACTGACTTCCCTCTTTGCGGTTTAAATGCCACAGGAGTAGAATAGCCGTCAATGGCGGACACAGAGGCAGAATATTGCGCACAGCTCAAGATACAAACAAAAGCGGCCTACGATGCTATTAGGACAATTTATTGTCCTTACTTTGGGGAAAAAGTAAATTTTACTTCTGACGGCTTCCACCATTTTCAATACGATACTTCAGGTACTGAGCGCCTCAAAAAAGACCAAATACGTCGCTATAAATCTTTTGTTTTTGCTCCCGTGATAATAAAAAAGGCTGGGACACTTCAGCAGCATCGTAGATACATCGGACCCGTAGGTAGACAGAAAGGAGATGGATTTAGAGTAATAAAAAGAATTGAGAACTGGTGTTTTGTGGCTCTTATGCCGGTGCAACCCGGCAAAGATATATGCCTTAAGGTAGTTATCAGACAGGTTGGTGATGGTCCCAAACACTTCTACAGCGTTATGCCTTTTAAAGGGCCCGACTATTTAGTTGATGCAGATCCAGAAGCCTAAGCACCAAAAAAGCCCCCGAAGGGGCTACTTTGGACGTGCCTGATCTTCAGACTTACGGAGTTCTTACGAACTTTCGCTGAACGGGGCTTTCGCCCACAGGCACTCATATACTTTACACACATGCATGTATTTTTGCAATGAAGGATACAATAAAATGGCTTAAAATAAGGCTTTTTACTGTGGATAACAAGCCCACGCTAGTTACAGCAATAGTGGAATTTACACTACTCCAAAACTTGCGTACCATTTCTATTTATCCCTTTTAATCTTGAAAATAAAAGATTTTGTGGTATATTCTTTTTGTTCATTGGACTACGAGGAGGCAAAAAATGACCGGACAGCAGCCCAAAGTCGAGCGGACAGAAGTTCTTTCAAACGGCAAGAAACCGCCCAACCGCCAGCCCAAACTTGGCAGCCCCTTGCATCGCGCAACAGCGGAAGAACGCGACCATCAGGACCAAGGCCGAGTCTCAGACTCGCCGCGGTGGAGAGAGAACGTCCGCCGCGAACGCGACTGAGCAAGTCTACAGTCTGGGGAGGAAAACGTGGCCAAGCTTCAACTCGAAGCCGATCGGGCAGAAACGCGTTCAAGCGTCAAAAAGCCACCCGACGATCAGCGGAAACCCGGACCATCTTTGCGTGGCATGATGCCACCGAATGGAAAGAATCGCGACCTAGAAGCGGTCTCGGAACTGTCCGGATGGCGGAATCATCTTCCGCGCACGTGCAGATAAGCCTCGGGCTCTTGCACGCAACCCTCGCCCAAAAGGCGGGGGATTTTTTATAATCAAAAAGGGAAGGCTCACTTCCCTGCTATAATACATTTATGCACAACTACGGAGATATTTTTGCTCCTCTTATTGGCCGGATTTTGATGGGCGGATTTTTTGTCTGGAGCGGTGTTGAGGCCACGCTCAACTTCCCCACCACTATTGCCTCGATGGCCACCGCAGTGGCTATCGTGGCCATACTCATCGAGGTGCTCTGCGGCATCGCGATTGTTGTAGGGTTTAAAACAAGCCAAGCCGCGCTCGTGCTCGCTTTGTATGTTATTGCGGTGGCGTTTTTTTACACCGGGCTTGGCAGTAGTTCCGCCCAGGCGCTCTTTCTCCAAGACATGGCGATAGTCGGAGGCTTGCTCTATATATCAGCCTACGGCGCAGGCTCCTGGGCCACCGACTGGCACTACAAAAGATAATTATTTATTAGCCAACGCGAGCGTAGTGCTTGAAGCCGACGCCTCTGCGTCGAGCTCCTTAGCGGCGGCACTTTTGCTCCAGCAGCCCTCCGAGGAGCTCCACGGCGCGGTGCCCTCTTTTTGATACAAATATTGCGCGTAGGCAGTGTTGCCTTGGATAGTATAAAGGTCGAGGCCCAGTTTATCTGCCGTACTGCCATGATAGTGCTCGTTAATCTGCATCACACCCACGTCGAGGTCGTTGATTTTGCCGCGATAGACAGAGCCATCGGCGTCATATTGGGTAAAGTGCGACTCGCACCCCGCAATAGCCACCATGATGGGCTCATCGGTAAAGTAGTTTGCCACATATTGCTCAACCGTCTGCGGTTGAGGAACCGGCGGCGTGACAGCAGAGGCCGATGCCGGAGTTGTACCTCCAAGCACGGCGCTCAGCGCAATGACGAGACCGGCAGTAAAGTTCATGATTTAAATAAGCTGCAAGTGGTTATGAGTAAGCACGTGTCTGCGTCTTGGCAACAAAAAAGCCCCCGCGGGGCTACGCCTAAGACAACATAACGATATCGAACTTTGGTCAATAGGTCAAGCGCGGAGCTTGACAAAAAAGAGGGGGTTCCGATTTGACGCTAAAAGGCTTATGTTGCAACGTATTTCGTTGTTTTTGAGCCTCAAGTGCGGTATCTTAGTAAAGTTACGAGCTAGACACATCGGGCCGTAGTATACCGGCAGTACACATGCATGGGGTGCATGTAGACCGGGTTCAATTCCCGGCGGCCCGACACATTACCAAGGTATTGCAAACTGCTCAAACTCGGGCAGGAACTTTTTGCCGTAGAGGAGCCGCGATATAACCTCGGCGTTGCACTTGGCACCCGTGAGCGCGTTGTGGGGCTTAGGCTCCTCGGGGATGCCGCAATAGATAAGCACCGCGTCGAGGTTGAGCGCCGAGTGGTGCTTAAGGGGGTCGACCGGGGGAGTCACTCCCCTCTTTATCATGTGCTCAAAACACATGGTGTGGATGTCGATAATGCGGTGGGCAAAGGGCCAGCTCGTGTGCCCCGCCCTCGTGGCCGCCGCACGCAAAAAGTAGAGGTCGGTAAAGACGTTTTGCCCGGCAATGGTGGTGTCATTCATACCCTCGGCAAATTGTATAAACTTGTGCACGGCATCGCCCTCGCTCTGCTTGGATGGGTCTAAAATCTGCTCACGAGTATAGCCGTTAACAGCCAAGGCCTCATCCTCGATATGGGCGCCATCCCATACGCGGCACTCTTCGTAAAGCTGGCGGCTGGGGTTGTCAAAATCAATAGCCCCAATGCTCACCAGGGAGTTTTTTTGCGGGTCGAGGCCGCTCATTTCGCAATCAACCACGAGCATACGTGCCGTTAGTATAGCGCCTATAAGGCCGGCTTGCCACAAAAGCCCCTATTTGGTATGATGCGAACACCTAACGTAAAGGCATATGGCACATAAAAAAGCGGGCGGATCAACTAAAAACCTCAACACCTCACAGCCAAAATATCTTGGCGTTAAGCTCTTTGCCGGTGAGGCGGCAAAAACGGGCGACATCATTATGCGCCAGCGCGGCACCGTCGTGCTCCCGGGCAAAAACGTGGGGTTAGGCAAAGACCACACTCTTTTTGCACTCAAACCGGGCTTTGTAGCCTTCCGCGATGTACGCAAAACCAATTTTACCGGTAAAACCAAAGTTCGCTCAGCCGTAGACGTCGTCGACGCTCGCTAGCTATTTTATTTTGAATTGCCGCCCAATCAAAGTTGGGTGGCTTTTTTCTATTTCTCTATCTCGACTCGAATACCATTTAAAAGTTCAAACACAGGTTATAATGCACCACATGTCTCCTGTGCCAGTACTGGAAGTAAAGGAACTCACTAAATTATATGGCAAAAATACTGCCATTGAAGATGTTTCTTTTACAGTCAATCCGAATGAAATTGTAGGCTTGCTTGGTCCAAACGGCGCCGGAAAGACAACCACAATCGACATGATTCTTGGAGTTCTCGAACCGACGAGCGGATCGATAAAAATTGAAGGCAAGGATATTGCAAAGAAGCGAAGTGACGCTCTTGCTGTAACAAATTTTGCAGCGGTGTATGCTCAACTTCCTGGCAACCTTACCATCTCTGAAAATCTCAAAATCTTTGGGCTGCTCTACAGTGTTCCGCAGCTCAAAAACAGAATCGAAGAAGTTATTAAGGAATTTGATCTGGAACAATTTAGAAACACGCGCTGTGGCGTGCTTTCATCGGGAGAACAAACACGAGTAAGCCTTGCCAAAGCGATGCTTAACAAACCTCGCTTACTTTTGCTTGATGAACCGACAGCATCTCTTGACCCTTCGACAGCAGAAACCATTCGCGAAAAAATAAAGCAATACGCCGCACAGGACGGCGGAATTTTGTGGACGTCGCATAACATGCATGAAGTCACGGACGTGTGCGATCGGATATTATTTCTCTCGCACGGAAAAATCCTTCTTGAGGGCAATCCAAAAACCTTGCCGCAAGAACACGGTAAAAAAGATCTCGAGGAGCTCTTTATCTCAATCGCTCGAGAACCGTTACTACGCGAATCCCTATAACATCTATGAGCACACAACGCATCTATGCAGTTTTCCTCCGCCAATGGTACCTTATCCGAGGCAATGCCACGCGCTTTGTCCAAATGTTTATCTGGATAACGGTCGACATTGTGATGTGGGGATTCCTCAGTAAATATCTGAGTGGAATTTCCGGTTCTGGATTTAACTTGGCATCAGTGCTCCTCGGTGCCATCCTACTCTGGGATTTCTTGGTCCAAATCATGCAAGGCATTACGATGTCATTTTTTGAAGATGTTTGGTCGCGCAATTTTCTGAACGTGTTTGCATCGCCCATCAAAATATCAGAGTATCTTACCGGCTTTGTACTCGCCACAATCTTCCGCGGTATCCTCGCACTTGCCGTCATGCTCACTCTTGCTTCGATTATATTTGGCTTCTCTGTGCTTATTTATGGAGCCTATATTGCACTATTTCTTCTTATCCTATTTTTCACTGGCATAGCACTCGGCATCATTGGAGTAAGTATCGTGCTCCGTTTGGGTCCCGCCGCAGAATGGCTCATCTGGCCGATACCTGCGTTGCTCTCGCCCTTTGTTGGAGTGCTCTATCCTCTGACGATTCTACCTCAATGGATGCAGTATATTGGCCACGCTCTCCCACCGTCCTACGTATTTACAGGAATCCGTGCCATCGTGGATAACGGAACATTGCCTGGGATTGAACTCTTTTGGGGTATTGCCTTATCACTTGTCTATATTGTCATCGCATATTTCATACTCCTTTCCGTGTACAAAAAAGCGATTCGCAGCGGACTGATAGCTCGATATAGCGCCGAGACGGTAAATTAAGCCAGTCTATTGACTTTTTATGTATTTCATGTAATATAAAGCTGACGTCGCATTTGTTCTTCTCGATAGGTAAGCGGGTGGCGACGTTCCCGCGGACCCTATAGGAGACAGCCATGAAGTCGATCAAAATAGCATTTCCTCTTGATAACTTGGCCTCGGACCACCAAAAAAAGGTGGCGGAGGGTCTGAGAACAATCCGGGGGCAGCAAGGCAAGGTTTACCGTACCTTTGTTTGGGACGGAGACCAATGCTACGCGCTCACGACGACCTCCAAGGACATTCACCTCGGCATGGGTCAATTCTCTAGCGAGGCGCAACGACATCTCTGCTTGCTTCTCGACGAAGAGTTTCAGCACACCCGTGAACTGATGGTGATGGACGACACCGACGCCAAGGCCATCTTGGTCACTCAGAGCATGAGCTCGCGTGAGTGTATCGTCTATCAGCTCTCTCCCGCCCACTAAGCGCTCACTGCGCTTCCACCCGCCCCAGCATCGATTACTGGGGCGGTATTATTTTTTATTTCTTGTTATTTGCCTTAACGCGGGCGGACTCGGTCAAGAATTTTTTGCGCAGGCGCACACTTTTAGGAGTTATTTCGAGATACTCGTCGTCGGCCATGATTTCGAGCCCGCGCTCGATGGTGAGCGTAAACGGCGGTATAAGGTTGAGCGCCTCGTCGGTGCCCGATGCGCGCATGTTGGTAAGCTGTTTACCTTTGGTCGGGTTAACCGACATCTCATCACCCTTGGAGGTGTTGCCTATCACTTGACCCTCGTAGACCTCCTCGGCAGGTTTGATGTAAAGAACGCCGCGGTCCTGCAAGTTGGCGAGCGAGAAGCCGAGCGTCTTGCCGGCAATCATCGAGACCATCGAGCCTGCGGCACGTTTTACTATCTCGCCGGCATAGGGGCGAAACTCGATAAAGCGCGATGAGAGAATCCCGAGGCCTTTGGTGTCGAGCACAAATTGGTTGCGATAGCCGAGGAGCCCGCGTGTCGGTCCCTCAAACATAAGGCGCACCGTGCCCGCGTGGAGTTGCGCATCCTTCATGACAAAGCGGCGTTGTCCGAGACGCTCGATGATGGCACCCTGGAACTCGCTTGGCGTGTCGATGATAACTTCCTCAAATGGCTCGCACTTGGTGCCGTCAATTTCTTGGAATATAACTTGCGGCTGTGACACTTGCATCTCGTAGCCCTCGCGACGCATGTTTTCGAGCAAGATGGCGATGTGGAGCTCGCCGCGGCCGGAGACTTTGTAGGCTTCAGTCTCGCTAAAGTCGATGCGGAGCCCGACGTTTATCTCAAGCTCCTTCTCGAGACGTGCGCGTATCTGACGAGAGGTCACATATTTGCCCTCGCGGCCGCCAAACGGCGAGTTGTTGACCAAAAAGTTGAGTGTAATGGTGGGCTCGTCGATAGCAATCGCCGGCAGTGGCTCTGCATCGGCTGTGCCTGCAATTGTTTCGCCTATAAAAATGTTGGGGAGGCCTGCCACCAGCGCAATATCGCCGGCACCAACGCTCTCGGCCTCCTCTTTTTGGAGTCCTTTGAATGTAAATAGTTTAATAATTTTGCCCGCGCGTGTTTCGCCGGTTGGTGTTCGTTCAAATACCGCTTGGCCGGTTTTTAAACTCCCTTCGTAGACACGCACCACTGCCAAGCGGCCAAGAAAGTTGTCGTAGCCCAAGTTAAAAGGCTGTGCGCGGAGCGGCAAATTTTCCATACCCTTCCCGGCCGGTGGCACGTGCGCCAAAATCATCTCAAGCAAAGGCGTGAGGTCTTTTGAGTCGTCATCCAGATGTTTTTTGGCAATGCCTTGGCGGCCGATAGAGTACACCACCGGGAAGTTGGCTTGCTCTTCGGAGGCGCCGAGCTCCAGAAAGAGCTCGAGTACTTGCTCCTCGGCGCGGGCTGGGTCGGCGGCCGGTTTGTCGATTTTATTGATGACAACCATGGGTTTGAGGCCGAGCTCGAGCGACTTTTTGAGTACAAAACGCGTTTGCGGCATCGGGCCCTCTTGCGCATCAACCACCAAAAGCACCGAGTCGATAGAGCGCAACACGCGCTCAACCTCGGAGCCAAAGTCGGCATGGCCCGGTGTGTCCACAATATTTATTTTTGTTACCTCGCGGCCGGAGTTGGCAGGCGGGTAAAAGATGGCGGCGTTTTTGGAGTAGATGGTAATGCCGCGCTCGAGCTCAAGTGCGTTGGAGTCCATCGAAACGCCCTCCTCGGCAACGCCGGTTTGGCGCATCAAAGCATCCGTGAGAGTTGTCTTCCCATGGTCAACGTGCGCGATAATAGCAATGTTGCGTATCTCCATAGCCAAAAATTAACGAAAAAGGCGGGCGAACCCGCTCCGTTCCACATAATATACCTGAAATCTGCCTATATGGCAAGCCACGCACAGGCCGGTCCTATGTAATAAATACGTCCCTAACAGCTATCTAGAAACTCTGCTCGAAGAGCGTCGTTTTTACCGGCCCGACGCTCTTTTGGTGCCGTTATTCTATAACACTCAGCCAACCAGTGCGGATCAGGAACTCTGAACGTGTGATCTTCGAGCAATACCGTCCTGTCGCCCAAGTCGTGATCAAACGTCCCCATCTCAAGATAAAAGCCTCCTGCGTCGTATATGTTTACTTTAAATTTTAGATTTTCCTTGTTTTCAATCTTCTTATATCCCAACGTTTCAATTATTTTTCGAGCAGCGTCGAAGTCCTCTTCCCTAACACCACAATCAACATCATGCGGTTCGTCGAAAACACAACCATAGTAACCTGCAACGCCAAATGTACCGTTGAACCAAACTTTGATCCCATGGTCGGTCAAGGCAGCGCTTACACGGTCAATAGTAACGAACATGTCGTCGATTCTTTTGCTGGTTTTTCTTTGCCCAAGATTAATTTTTGTCATAACCTATGTTTTTACATAGGACCGTCCTATGTAGCAGATAGTCTATTTCTTAATAAATAATAATTTTATCTTTGATCTAAGAATAACCAAGCTTAATGCGGCATTGATAACTACGAGATATACGGGGAATGCATAGGCAGAAAAAGCCCAGATTTGTATCGCAGGAAAACTGGTAAGAGAGTTGAAAATACCTGTTGTAAAGGGTGTTGTCGATTCGGTCTCTGGATATCTCCATGATTTAATAAGGGTCGGCACTGCTGCGAACCCATCGCTTGCTATGGAAAATATAATGGCAATATCGGGCTGTCGAGTAATTCCCCAAAGTATGAGCGCAAGGACGGAACAGAAGCCGCAAAAATAATCAAAACGTTCCAATTTCCAATATGAATTTGGATTAACGAAAGAAGCAATAAACACAAGAAGAGGAGCAAATCCTGACATAAAGACAGGTAGGACTGCCCAACCGACTCCATTTGAAATAGCTGCCGCTGTTGCTATCAAGGGAGCTACGGACCACATGAACCAAGTTACTCTGTTTGGTTTTGTTTCTCCTCGGACTGTTCCTTTTATGTAGGAGTATATTCCTATTAATTGAACAGCTGCACCGATAAAAACTAAATATTGAAGCATATTTTAGACCGCAGTAATAACTACCGTCATCTCAGCTTTTTGGTTCTTTGATACAACCGACACTTTGTGCTCTCCCACTGTTTTTATGGGGTCGCCAATGTTTAGCATGTCCTCACTTATCTCGAGCGAGTGCTCACCCAAAATTGCTTTTGCAACATCTTTGGCAGTGATTGCTTTAAAGAGGCCGCCTTTCTCGGTGGCTCTTGCACTTATGGTAACTTTTTTACCGCGGAGGCTCGCCACTTTTTTGTCTTGTTGCTCCTCTTGTTTGGCGAGTTCGGCCGCGTGCGCCTGCTTTTGCTTTTCGAATTGGGCTATTTTTGCCTCGGTGGCCGGCTCGGCGAGCTTTTGTGGGAAGAGAAAGTTGGCCGCATAGCCGTCGGCCACGTTTTTAATATCTCCGCGCTGCCCTACTTTGCGCACGTCCTTGAGGAATATTACTTTCATAGACCTGTAGCATACCAAACTTGTGCTACTGCGTCATGAGCCAGGACGCTGCCGCATCCATGGTTGGGTCTTTGCCTGCTTTGAGGTCGGCGGCTGTGGTTGATGAAGCTGCAATGTCGGGCTGTAAGCCGCCGTCGCTAATTGAGGTGCCGTTTGGTGTGAGCCAGCGCGCGATGGTGACTTTGAGCTCCGCGCCGTTGCCGAGATCCATTAGCTGTTGCACCGAGCCTTTGCCAAAGGTGCGCGTGCCGACGAGCTTTGCCACGCCGTGCTGTTGCAATGCGCCCGAGAAGATTTCGGAAGCGGAGGCCGAGTTTTGGTCAACCAAAATTGCCATCGAAAGTTTTTTGCCGGCAAAGACGTTGTAACCGAGCGAGCGGTCGATGACATTGGGCTGTGTACCTTTAAAGTCTTCGGTCACGACCACATCGCCTGCTGGAAGGAAGTAGCTTGCCATCTCCACAGCCGCCTCAAGGTAGCCGCCCGGATTTCCGCGGAGGTCAAAGATGAGCCTCGTGTCACCCGTTTGCATATATTGGCGAAGCGCGTCGCGGAAGAGGTCGGCGGAGTTGGCGGTAAAGGTGTAGAGCTGGATAACAAATATGCCGTCGGGGCGCTGGTAAGAGTTGATTTCCGGGATATTAATCGTGTCGCGCACGATAGGTATGACAATCGGCGCGCTTGCACTTTGTCGCACGATGGTGAGCGTCACTGTAGTGCCAACCGGTCCGCGGATGAGCGCCACGGCTTCGTCGATACTCATGCCTGCCGTTGAGGTGGCATCGATGCTTGTGATGATGTCGCCGCTCATGACACCCGCTTTTTCGGCCGGAGAGCCTTTAAGCGGCGCGGTGACAATGAGATTGCCGCTGTCATCTTGCGCCATTTCCATACCAACGCCGGCAAACGAGCCGCTTACCTGCGACTCAAAAATAGAGGCCTGTTGCGGCGGGAAAAACACGGTGTACGGGTCGCCATAGCTTGCGGCGAGCCCCGAAATAGCGCCGTATATTTTGTCTTGCGTGGTAGGAATCGTGCCCGAAGCGTGTGTCTCGACAAAGTTTTGCTGAAGCAGATTGTACGCTTGCCAAAATTGCGACATGTCGACGTCTTTGGGTTGCGAGGCTGTGTTTAAAATAGAAATGCTGAGCGACGGTGCGGTGCTCGATGCTGTTTGTTGTGCAAACACGACGTCGCCAACGCGCTCGCCAACGCCCGCAAACACTCCGACTCCAAACGCCAACGCCACCACCAAAAGGAGCCCAACAACTTTCATGCGCGATGTGTTCATAATTAATGCAAAGTATAGCATACGGGGTGTTATACTTGGCAATATGCTCACGCGATATGCAGAGCGCAACTTAACGTGGATAGACCTTGTCTCTCCCACTCCGGCCGAAGTGCGCCAGATTATGCAAGAGTTTGCAATCGACCCGCTCATTGCCGAGGAGTTGCTCATGCCCTCCTATAAGCCCAAGGTGGAGCGTCATGGCGGGCAATTGTATGTGATACTCCACTTCCCTATTTTGCGCGGCCTCAACGAGCGCCCGACGCAAGAGATAGACTTTATCGTCGGGAAAAACTTTTTGATCACCGCGCGCTATGCGGCCACCGACCATTTGCACTCGTTTGCAAAGGTCTTTGAGGTCAACAGCGTGCTTGGCCAACAAAGCGCCGTCCACGGAGGCCATGTGTTTGTGGCTATGGTCACGAGCCTATACCGTGCGCTGGTCAACGAGTGTGACATTATCGAAAAGCATTTAATAGACATCGAAGACCATATCTTTGAGGGTAAAGAGCGTACGATGGTGTTGCAGATAAGCAAAACCGGCCGTGTTATCTATGACTTCCGGCAAATTTTATTGCCGCATCGCGAGATGTTGCGCTCGCTCGAGTCGGCGGGGACGCAGCTGTTTGGCCAGGAATTTTTATATTATGTGCACAACGTGCAAGGCGAGTTTGAGCGCGTGAATCATGCTGTTGAACATCTGCGCGAGTCGCTCGTTGAGTTGCGCGAGACCAATAACTCGCTCCTCTCGACCAAGCAAAATGAGGTTATGAAGATGTTTACGGTTATCGCTTTTTTATTCCTCCCGCTTACCTTTATTGAAGGACTCTTCCAAATGAATACGCGGAGCACACCCATTTTGGGCACGCCGGGCGACTTTTGGGTTATTACCGGTTTTATGGGTTTGCTTGTGGTGGGATTTTTTGTATATTTCAAGCGCAAAGGGTGGCTCTAAAAGCGCCACTTTCATACCATGGGCATTCTCTCACTCTTTACCTCTAAAAAACAAAGCGGCATGCCCGCGTTGAAACTCCACAACACACTCTCGGGCGAGACCGAGCGGTTCGAACCTTTGAACGGCACCGTAAAGATGTACAATTGCGGCCCCACCGTGTACGAGGAGCAACACATCGGCAATTTGCGCGGGCCACTCTTGGCTAACACGCTCCGCAAAACGCTCGAGGTGTGGGGATATCCGGTTAAGCATGTGAGTAATATTACCGATGTGGGGCACCTCACCGGCGACAACGCGGGCGACGCCGACTTGGGCGAAGACAGGATGGAGGCGAGCGCCAAAAAGCGAGGGGTAAGCGCGCAAGAAATTGCCGAGACAATCACGCAGCTTTATTTTAACGACCTCGATAGCCTCGGCATCGACCGCGGAAAAATAGAGTTCCCTCGCGCCACAGCCTACATACAAGAGCAAATTGCCCTGGTTAAAACACTCGAAGAAAAAGGATACGCCTACATCATCGATGACGGTGTGTATTTTGATACGTCAAAATTTGCCGCGTACGGCAAGCTGGGGGCTATCAACCTCGGCGGACAAAAAGACGGTGCCCGCGTTGAAGAAAACATGCAGAAAAAAAATGCGCATGACTTTGCATTGTGGAAGTTTTCGCCCAAAAGAGGAGAGCGTCAGCAAGAGTGGCAAAGCCCGTGGGGCGTGGGCTTTCCCGGTTGGCATATTGAGTGCACAGCGATGATTTTTACACTTCTCGGCAAACAAATCGACATACACTTGGGCGGCATCGACCTTGTACCGATACATCACAACAACGAGATAGCGCAGGCCGAGGCGGCAACCGGCAAACCGTTTGTGCGCTACTGGATGCACAACGCGTTTATTACCATCGAGGGCAAGCGGCTTTCCAAATCGCAAGGCAATACTATTTATCTGCATCAAATCATCGAGCGCGGCTTCTCTCCTATGGCGCTCCGCTATTGGTACCTTACCGGCCATTACCGGAGCCCGATGAACTTTACGTGGGAGGCAATCGAGGGAGCCGACACGGCGCTTAAGCGGCTTGTGCGCGCCTATCTTGAGACGCCCGAAGGCGGCAAACCCGATGCTACATTTTTGCAAGAATTTTACAAAGCAGTCGCCAACGACCTCGACACACCCAAAGCACTCGCGCTCGTATGGGAGCATATAAAAAATCTCAATCAAGCAACCCTTGCTGAGGCCGACAAAGTGTTGGGCCTTGGTCTCGACGATACGCGACCGCCTCAAAAACTCGCTGTCGTTGAGCAAAGCGACCTACCCGAAGATGTGCAAATGCTTGCCAAAGAGCGCGAAGCTGCGCGCGAGAGCAAAGACTTTGATAAATCAGACAACCTGCGTGAGCAGATAGAAGCGCAAGGCTACAATATAAAAGACACCCCAGAAGGCCAAAAACTAAGCAAAAAATAGCTCTAGGGTTATCCCCCATCTGTCCACCGCTCGTCAACATACCCTCCTTTGCATAAAAAGAGTACTCTATAGTGGATGGCAAAAAAGCACACCGACCCTCTGCGCGTCCCACCACAAACACTCGAAAGCGAGCGCGCTTTGCTTGGCGCACTCATGATACGCCCCGATGGTATGACCGAGTCGAGTGACCTTCTCTCCCCCGATGCTTTTTACAGCGAGAAGCATCGCATTATATATAGAGCAATGCTTGCACTCTACACCAAGAGTGAACCTGTCGATATTGAAAGTGTACGCGCCAAACTGAGTGACGAAGGAACACTCGAGCAAATCGGTGGCATTGGATACTTAGCCGAGCTCGTGAGCAACGTGCCGGCTGCATCGAGCGCGCGGCACTATGCAATGCAGGTGCAAAAAAAATATATGCTCCGGAGCCTCATCGATGCGGGTGAGTTTGTCGCCGAGCTCGGTTACGACGAGGCCAACGATATCGACGAGACACTTGAGAGGGCGGAGAAAAAGATTTACGAAGTAACCTCGACACCGACCCTCTCCAAATTTACAGCGCTCGGCGACTCGCTCAAAGAGGCGTGGACGCGCTTAGAACATTTGCATGAGCACAAAGACGAGTTGCGCGGCATACGCACCGGCTTTAAAGATTTGGACAACATGCTTGCCGGCCTGCAAAAATCCGACCTTATCATTTTGGCGGCGCGGCCTTCTGTTGGTAAAACATCGCTCGCGCTCGACATCGCTAGGCAGTCGGCGGTGCAACACGGCACCGTGGTCGGGCTATTTAGCCTCGAGATGGCCGCACAACAACTTATCGACCGCATGGTAGCGGCTGAGGCGGGTGTCAACTCGTGGAACTTGCGCACCGGCCATATCAACAATCAAGACGATTGGGACCGGATACGCGAGGCGTACGACAAACTGGGGCAAGCACCCATCTTTATTAGCGACGAACCCGGTAACAACATTTTGAAAATGCGCGCCACCGCGCGGAGGCTCAAAAAAGAGCACGGCCTTGGGCTCCTTATTGTCGACTACCTCCAGCTTATGGTGCCCACCGGCGCTCGCGCCAGCGACAGTATGGTGCAACAAGTAACCGAGATTTCGCGCTCGCTTAAAAACTTGGCGCGCGAGCTTGATGTGCCGGTGTTGGCGCTCTCGCAACTCTCGCGCGCGGTAGAGCAACGCGGCGGCAAGCCGCGCCTCTCCGACTTGCGCGACTCGGGCTCCATCGAGCAAGATGCCGACGTGGTGATGTTTATCCATCGCGACGACAAAACCAACAAAGAGAGTGAGCGCCCCAACATTGCCGAGATACTCATCGAAAAACACCGCAACGGTCCGGTGGGTAAAATCGAGCTTTACTTCGACGAAAAACGCACCACCTTCCAAAGCCTCGAGAAGACCGACTTTGGCGCGTTCGAAAACGCATCCCAAGATTTCTAGTATACTAGTTGCTAAGGAAATAAGTTTTTAGGTCACCCTAATTTTTTTGCTAAAAAATTAGTATGTCTCGGCTCGTCAGCCTCGACGTCATTGCCCTTAAAACTTACTTCCTTCGCAACAACACCATGAACCCGATTGAAAAACTCACTGAGGCTTTTGAGCACTTCCCCGGCATCGGGCCGCGTCAGGCACGGCGCTTTGTGCAATATTTGCTTGCCTCATCGCCTGCCGTGCGCGGCGAACTTGCCGAAACAATACAAAATCTCGGCGCGCACACCATGCAATGCAAAAAATGCTTCCGTTGGTTTGTTAAAGAAGAGCACAAAAGCAATTTGTGCAGCACATGCGCCAGCACGCGGCGCGACGAAGGGCTCCTTTTTGTGGTCGAAAAGGATGCCGATATGGACAATGTCGAGCGTAGTAATTTTGGCGGCCTCTATTTTATACTTGGCGGCACGATACCGCTTGCCGCCGAAGACCCGCAAAAGTACATACGCGTGCGCGAGCTACTCAAGCGCGTTGAGGAAGATGCAGCTGCGGGCAAACTTAAAGAGGTAATCCTCGGCCTCTCGGCAACCACCGAGGGCGACCACACGCGCCTTATTTTGCAAGAAAAACTCCTGCCGCTCTCCGAAGGGCTCAACTTTAAACTCTCCTCGCTCGGCCGTGGCCTCTCCACCGGTAGTGAGCTCGAATACGCCGACCCAGACACGATTGCTAGTGCATTAAATTCTCGTGGATAAAGAATGCCAAGCATAAAGGTGAATCCCACGCTTGCAGCCTAGCACTTAGTCTTCTAAACTTCATGTAAATATGGATAATCCGACTCAGCGCCACAAAGTCCAACATTTTTTCGGATGGCTGAAACGGCACCCGATCTTCGATGCAATTGCGATTTCTCTGCTAGCAGCAATCTTCTTGCCACCGACTATTACTTTGTATGTCTGGGTACTAGCAGCCGCCGTGATTGTTTTTATGATTGCACAATGGGTCTCGCGTAAGTGGCAGAGCACACACGGCGACAGAAGCCCTGAGAATACTGCTCACAGTGGTTGGCGAGCATTTTTCTTAAGCAATGGCAAGGAACTTATCGTCGCCCTCATTTTTGCTGTCGTAGTCACAGGAGTAGCTGATTATTACAACACACAGAGGATGAACACACTCATTGCAGACGACCAAAATGCTGTTGCTATTGTGCATGTTTTTGATAACAGTGGGAATGAGATTGCTACAGGCAGCGGCTTCTTTATAGATTCCAACGGTGATCTTGTCACCAACCTGCACGTTATCCAAGGCGGTACCGATTTTCAAGCTGAAATGCCGAGCGGTGCGTTCTATAAATTCGATCAGGTGGTCAATACCGACAAGGCCGACGACCTTGCCATACTACATTTCAAAGCGTACAACACGCCGTCAGTGAGTCTTGGCGATGCGACAACATTGATTGCAGGACAGTCCGTTCTCGCAATTGGCGCTCCTCTTGGTATCGCCGTTTCAGTGTCGAAAGGAGACGTGAGCAACCCCAACTTATCCTCGGACGGACGTAGCGTCATTCAATTTACAGCGCCCATCTCGCCCGGCAACAGCGGCGGTGGCCTTTTTACAGATGACGGAAAAGTCGTAGGTGTCACGGAGGCATCACTTAATATTCCGAGCGGCCCGCAAGCTGGTTCTGCACAGAATCTGAACATTGCGATTCCTATAAATTACGTTATGGATCTTTATACGAATGCGACCTCGACCGGCATAACGGAATACAGTTCCACCTACTATGATGCACTCGGCTCCGCAGCTGACAATAGCAATGACTGGGCGGATGCGATTACTGACTACAACCAAGCGATTCAAATAAATGCAAACGATGCCAACGCATATATCGGCCTCGGCGGCGACTATTACGAGCAAGGTGACTATAATGATGAGGTTGCCAACTACCTGGAAGCAACACAAGTCCTCCCAACTGACGAAAGTGCGTTTTATTACCTCGGAACCGCCTATGAAGATGTCGGTGATTATACAAGCGCGATTGCCACCTATAAAAAAGCATTACAGCTTGATCCTACTGATAAGGATGCCCTGCATGATCTCATTCTCGACTATTTGGCGACTGGAGACAAAACCGGCGCAGGGGCACTCATTCCTAAACTTACCACACTTGATCAGGGATCAGGACACGAGTTAGAGTCGATTATTTCAAACCAGAAATAAAATCTTGAACTTATAGAAGCAGAGAAGTCTTTCTTTTTTTACGCGAGTTTAGTGATTTTGACTTCAAAATACGGCTGGCGATGACCGCGCTTTTTAAAATAGTTGCTCTTTGCTTTGTATTTGATGACCGTCACTTTTTTGGCGCGGGAGATTTTGGTGACCTCAGCCTCTACCTTTGAGCCCTTGATAAACGGGCCGCCGAGTGTCGTGGCTTTGCCATCGTCGGTAAGGAGCACCTCGTCAAAGACGATTTTGTCGCCCACAGCATAGGTGCCATAGCCTGTTTCGCTATGCGGGCCTTTAATCTTCTCCACCTTAAGGGTAGCGCCCTCCTCCACGAGGTATTGCTTGCCGCCGGTCTGGATTATTGCGAAATTAGACATGTCCCTCTTTATAGCCCAAAAGCTGTGGTTTTGCAACTATTCCTTGCCCTCGAGGAGCGGTCGGTCAACAACACCGACATCAATGGCAATCTCCGCCGAAGTGTCGATTTTGAGCACATCCTTTTCTATCTTGCCAAGCTCCTTACTTCCGGCGTTAAAGTGATTAACCGTGGTCGAAAGCGAAGCGCCTAATTTTTTGTAGTAATCCTGGTAGGCATTGATATGCCGCCCCAAAGCCTCAACATTTTTAGCAATGTCCTTTGCTTGCTCCTCAATTTTAAACGCTTTAAAACCGTACAAGACCGACTGTAGATATGCGGCAAAGGTTGTAGGCGAAACGATAATCACCTTCTTTTCGTTTTGCGCATAATCGAGGAGGCTCCGCGTATTAACCGCGCCAATGCCGTCGTTGAGGAGGTCGTAGTAGATGCCCTCGGCCGGAATGTACATAAACGCAAACGGCAAAGTGCCATCTTTAGGCCGCACGTATTTACTTGTCTCATCGATGCGCTTTTTTAAATCGCGTTTAAACGCGTCCTCAAACTCCGCACGGCACGTGTCGTCGCGCTCGTCGTGAATGCGCGTGTAGTTTTCAAGCGGGAACTTTGCGTCGACCGGGATAAAGCCCTCTTTAGTGCGGATGATTGCGTCGACTGTCTCACCTCCGGGGAACTCGTACTGCACGGCATACGCACCGGGCGGCAAAATATTGCTCATCACAAGCTCGAGTGATGCCTCACCCAAGTTGCCGCGCTGTTTTTGATTTTTTAATACTTTTTCCAAATTGCTCAGCTGCTCGGCAATGACAAACACCTGCTTGGTAGACTCCTGCGTTTGCGTGACGCCCTTAACCACCTCGAGCAAATCAAATTTAACCGCGTTTTCGAGATTTTTCATCTGATTTTGGAGGAGCAAAAAACTCGACGTGTCGGGCGGCGGAGGCGGGAGTGGTGGTTGTTGCAAGGTGCTCCACACACGGTACATCAACGTAAACACGCCAAGCATTACCGCTATCAATATGACAATAAGCACCGTGAGTAAATCCATGCCAAGTATTTTAGCATTTTTTTGGTATACTGACGCCATGACACAACAAGATATAAAAGCAGCCATGATTGCCGCAATGAAGGCAAAGGAGCCGGTTAAGCTTAGCGTTATGCGCGGGCTTATCGCCGCGTGTACCAACGAGCTCGTTTCTAAGGGCCGCGGCCCCGAGGGTGTGCTCACCGAGGATGAGGTCCTCTCGGTTATCGTACGCGCCAGCAAACAGCGCAAAGACTCTATAGAGCAGTTTGAGGCAGGCGGCCGCCCCGAGCTCGCCGAGGCTGAAAAGGCCGAGTTAGCCGTGCTCACGGCTCTCCTCCCCGCCCAGATGGGCAAAACCGAGGTTGAGAGCGCGGCTAAGGCAAAAGCTGCCGAACTTGGAATCGACCTCTCGACTCCGCTCGAGGCAGGCAAAACAGGCGCCAATCAGCTCATGGGGGCGCTTATGAAGGATTTAAAGGGCAAAGCCGACGGCACGATGGTAAAGGAGGTAGTAGACAGCCTCTTTGCCTAACCTGTACCGAGCAAAGTCGAGGTATCCACACCTTCACTTGACTTTCATTATTTTAATAGGCATAATTATGCCAGATAGTGTTGCGTATTACTCTTGCTAAGCGCTGGAGGCGCAAAACAAATGACAGCAATCGTTAAAGCGCTTGCGGCGAGCGCAAAACGGAAACTCGAAAAGGGCGAGGCCCTCACCGAGGTTGACGCTATCGGGAAAGCAATCCGAGGCGTTGGCATTACCGATAAAGGTAATGTTAAGCGTCTTATGTCCGAGGTCGGAACTCAATATGCTCGCAACAAGTTTGACGAGCAGCGCGCCTTACAACGGAGGGCGTGATGCCCCAACCGACCGACGAGGATATTGCTGACTCCATACTTCGGAGTCGCGGGTGGCGACAAACTCGGCGATTTAAATTCATACCTGAAAAACAATCGCAGTACATTACTGAGTTTGTTGCTCAGCATTTGCAAGGGCTTGAGTGGATACCGCACGAGGAGCTCGTCATCCGAATCGAAGCCGTCGCACACATCATCCGTTCGCGGATGGCGACAAAATCTGCGCAGACCCGTAAAAAACGGGCGCGGCAACAAAAAATTGCCGAGGAAAAGGCGCGGCAATACAGCCTGTTTTAGACTTTTTTGAGCGGAGACTTTGGTCCCCGCTCTTTTTTTATTTTTGCTTCATCGGCCACTCTCCACAGATACCACGCCGCTATCGAGGCATGCTCGCGCCACGGCTTTGCGAGACGCTCCATCTCTTTTGGTGTGGGCAATGTTTTAAGTTTATAGAGTATTTGGAAGCCTTTTTGTATGCCGAGGTCGCCCACCGGCAACACGTCGAGTCGCCCGAGTGTAAAAATCTGCAACATGTGCACCGTCCATACACCCACTCCTTTAATTTGAGTGAGATGTATGGTCACTTCCTCGGTAGTCATTTTGTGCAAATTTTTGTGTTTGATAGTACCGTCGGTAAACTTGAGTGCCAAGTCTTTGAGATACGTTACCTTTTGCCCCGAGAGGCCTGCACTGCGAAGTTTATTAACCGACATCTTCAACACATCCTCCGGCTTAGGAAATCCGCCAGCTGGCGGAGTGTGATTAAGTTTGTTTGCATTGTTAAAAAGCGCCACAAACCGCGCATAGATAGTGCTCGCGGCTTTGCCCGAGAGTTGCTGGTAGACAATGGCGCGGGCCAGCGCTTGAAAGAGATTGCTCCCCCGCCCTAAATTAGGCGCGCCATGCTTGGCGATCAAAGCCGCAAACCGCTTGTCCTTTTTTAATACCTTTAAAGATGCTTCCACGTTGTGACTCGCCTCTTGCGAATGGCTTATTTTTGGCAAACCGGCAATGTTACTGGTTGAAAATGTGTGAAGTGAATAGATTGGACAATAGCCTCTGCGATTGCAACATTCTGATTATTGGATGGCTGCGCAATGGATGCACTTGCAGCTAATTGGGAAGGTGATGCCATACCTCCCTCATATACAGGGCTTAGAATCATAATATAAATGTAACTATCATTGGTGTACAAATCCCAATAATCAAAGTGGAGGGGGTTGGACCCTGGGACGCGCATTGAAGGAATGCCGCCAAGTGTCGTATTTGGTATATACGTTGAGATTGCACAAGAATTTTTTCCTAGACCGATGGATATCTGTATTTCTATGGTCTTATCTGGTGAAAGAATTTGAAGGACCTCACCTTCCGAAGGGATGGGCGAGCTCCCTGTATCTACAGTCCAGTTAGCAGGCAGCGCAAGAGTGAGATAACCCTCAGGGTCTGTATAAGTCGGCCATGTGGATGTATCAACTGCCGACGTTCCAGTTTGCATAGTGGACGTGACCGGTGATTGGACACTCGATACTATCTGCCCATTGAGATATTTATGATTTTTGTCTTGTGCATCGAAAGTCGACTGGCTATCTGTGCTTGGAACGACAGTAAATGTTGCTGGATCTGCTCCATTGACGACCATTATAGGATTCTGATCATTACCAGTAACGAGATACACATGGTTTTTATCTTTGGCATATTCAATGCCATATTCAGTGGCATCTATGACAACAAATGTTACTGGATCCCCATCATGGATTTTGTAGATCTGCGCTGTTCCGTCGAAATTTTGGGAGTACCATACATTATTTTTATCTTTGATGAATCCCGTCTCATAGCCAGGCCCTAAAATGACAGAAAATGTTACGGGATCTGCACCAGAAATTATTTGATCACCATCAAACACATGTATCTTGTCTTTTCCATAGCTATCAATGTCCCCGATGGGGGGAGTTGTAGAGTAGATCGACTCGAATGTAGACGGGTCAGCACCGTCAACCACCACTGTGGCACAGCCTTGGTCGCCACACCTAGTGTAATACACGGCATTTTTATCTTTGCTGTAGGAAGTAGGTTGTCCTTGGTTGTCAAAGAAAACGTTAAATGTTGACGGATCAACTCCGGCTAGTGGAATAAGTACGGGCGCATCGCCACTAAAATCAAACTGCCCAAGCGGCCCACCTTCAAAATACACACCATTCTTATCCTTTGCATATTCCGTAGCTGAACCATCTGGTGCATAGAGAACCTGAAGAGTTTTACCTCCCGAGGTATATTTGCCGACTGAACCTTGAGATGTATAAATATCTTCATAAGTTGAATTGTCAGACCCTTTGATTTTGACCGCATTGGGACCTGCAGTTCCTGAAACGAAAATCCAGTGACCGGACAAATTGCTACCCATCTGCCCATCGGACATAGTTGCGGATGTATTTTGAACGGGAATTGTCGGCATAGAAATAACTAACTCATACTGCGTCCCAATATAGAAACAAAGTACAGGGACGATTCCAATAAAAAGAATTATTGCTCCCAATCTGGAGTACCAGGTGATTGTGTTCCACTGGACCATGCCATAACAATATCACGCAATTGGATTCCGCAAGTGCAGAATCCACGGCCTCACAAACGCACAAAATCCCGCGCAGGCGGGATTGTTGTGTCTGTTTGTGACCCGTTGGGTTGGCTTACCGAACTAGCGATGTGGAGGGAAGGAATCGGACTGAGCATCAAAGAACTCACCCCCTACTCACTTAAGGATTCAGAAGGACTTATTTTATAAATTTGAAACTCGAAATCATTTGCTTTTGAATTGAATCAGTAACTCTTGTACTCAAACCATTTGACATGCTGGGTGTCGACGCAATAATCCAATATTCTTGACCTTGATAATCAGCACAATATCCTATTCCGGCTCCATCTCGGGCAGTTCTCCAATCCTGACTGACGTCTCCAGCTACAAAGAGAACATTATTAATTGTGACTTGGGAAGTTGTCGCGTTAAACCAACAGGGTGCAGTAAGTAAACTTTTATTGGGTACAGCAATTATGAGCTGGTTATCATAAAAACTTACAAGTTGCCCATCGTTTTGATTAGGAGGGTTTTCTTCAGTAAATCCATATGTAGTTGGGTATAGGATAGAAAAATGATATTGCGGATTAATGTAATCACTCATACCAGAAACAGAGGAGGGTGACGTGGAAACAGTACTGCTTTGAAGTTCTTGGGACAGTTCAGGTGCTGACATCTGGGTTGGTGTAGATATAACTAGCTCATACTGTATGCCAATGTAAAAACACAGCACAGGGACGATTCCAATAAAAAGAATTATCGCTCCTAATCTTGAGTACCAAGTAACTGTGTTCAACTTTATCATGCCGTAATCATAGCACGCAATTGGATTCCGCAAGTGCAGAATCCACGGCCTCACAAACGCACAAAATCCCGCGCAGGCGGGATTGTTGTGTCTGTTTGTGACCCTACGGGGATTCGAACCCCGATTTGTTCCGTGAGAGGGAACTGTCCTAGCCATTAGACGATAGGGCCTTGCAATCGCACAAATACACCAACGCAATTTACAACATTTTTACCTTTTTATCCACTCTTCGTCTTGGCGCACCAATAATTCGCTCGCGCGCTCGGGCTCGGCCATCATCTCTTTAACCGTGCGTTCCATGCGCATGCTTTGCGAGCCTTTAACTAACACGCAGTCGCCACTTTGGAGCAAAGCGGCAAGCTCCTCCCCTGCTTTTGCGGAATCTTCATATTGCAAAATTGCATTTTCGGCAAGGCCGCCGTCGAGCGCGGCCTCGGCTATGTCACGCGCGCGAAAGCCAACCGTCACGAGCATGTTGACAGCGCCGCCATCATTTGCGCGAGTTGCCACTTCGGCGCCAATTTTGCGATGCTCCTCTACCGATTGGCGGCCAAGCTCGAGCATGTCGCCCAAGACTGCAATGCGGCGACCATTCGTGGGGATTGCCTTGAGCGCATCAAGTGCGGCAACAACCGCCGCCGGCGAAGAGTTGTATGTGTCGTCAATAATCAGCGTATCTTTGACGCCGCGCACCAAGTGCATGCGCCCCTGCGGCGGCTCGTAGTTTTTAAGCGCATGTGCAATATCGCTCGGCGCTTTTCCAAGCGCAACACCAACAGCCGCCGCTGCGAGCGCCGGCAAAAGTGTATGCATGCCAATGGCTCCCTCAACCTCGATAGGCACCGAGATGCCGTCTATGGTGAGGCGTGTACTCATCCCTATCGGCCAGTGTTCGATACCGCTCTCAAAAAGAATTTTGGTGTCTTCGGCACGGATATCGGCTCCCGGCGCAAAACCAAATGTAATTATTCTTCCCCGACGCTCTGGTCGGGGCCCCGACCCAGAGGCGTCGGGGTTACCATTCGTAAAACGTAATTTAAACTCCTCCACCCGCTCATCGTCGGCATATAGCACCAAGGTGCCCTCGGGGAGCAATGCGTCAATCAGCGCAGCTTTTTCCTCAACCACCGCCTCGGATGACTCAAAAAACTCCACATGCACCGGCACCTCGGGGAGCCGGGTAATAACCGCAATATCAACCGGCAACCACGCGGTTACCTTTTTAATATCGCCCGGTCGGTCGGCTCCAACCTCAAGCACCAACCACTCGGGGTAGTGCGACCCAAACGCAATAAGCAAAAGCCCGTCAACTAAATTAAGTACCCATTTAAAAGGATTATTCCACGCATTGGGGCGCCCCAAGATAGTGAGTGGCAAGCCTATCTCGCTGTTAAAACTTTTTTGCGACTTGCGCACATGGGTGCCCTCGGCTACCACCTCATAGATGGCATCTTTGGTGGAAGTTTTACCCACACTTCCGGTTATAGCAATAATGTGCGGCTTGTAACGCACCACCGCCAAGCGGGCCTCAAGTGACAGGAGCAACAGTATTGTTTTTTTAAAAGCGGTGCGCATGAGGATTATCGGTCGGGAGGAAGATTATAATAATTAATCAGAAAACGGGTAATGTCGATAAACGGATTGGACCATGTTTCAGAGGCATAAGGAGCGCCAACCGGCTTTAGCGCAAACAAAAAGATAATAAATCGCGCGTTGCTGTTGGCCGGTAGGTAGCCAAAGTAGCTGTGCAAATAGGTGTCCGGATAATACGCTCCGGTTGACGGATCAACTATTTGTGCGGTGCCTGTTTTGGCCGCAATACTGTAGTGAGCCATTTTGACAGCTCCGTTATCGAGCACGGTGTCGACCACGGTGGTAAGCATGCCCGTAACCGTTGCAACTGTACTTGGCTTCAACACCGGGGTACCCGTGCCCCAATTGAGCGTCTTGGTAACACCCGTGTCATATTGTATCGCACTTGCAAGATGAGGCATCACCAGCTTACCGCCGTTGGCGAGCGTCGCAAGACCCCGTATGGTTTCCATAGGTGTGATGGCAATGCCCTGCCCGAATGCCGCCGTATCATAATCAACTTGGCGGTTGTGGTTTAAGTTGCTTACCAGCCCCGCCTGCTCCTCGGGCATATCGATACCGGTCGCCTCCCCTAAGTCGTAATGATTAAGAAAATAATCTTTCATAATTGCCGGCCCCATGCGCGTTGCAATAAACGAGGCGCCCACGTTGAGCGATTGGCTTAATATTTGCTGCATAGGTATCACGCCGCGCGCGGCATGGTCGTAATTGCAAATTGGTTTTGTATCAACGGTAATGCAACCCAAGTCGTCATACGTGGTGGTTGCCGTAATCACGCCGGAGTCGATGCCGGCCGCCATTGTGAGCGGTTTTATAATGGAACCCATCTCGTACACGTTTTGCACCAATGGGTTTGCAAAGATAAGCGGGTCGGTTTGCGCGCCAAAATTATTTAAATCAAAAGTGGGAGACACCGCCATCGCGTATATCGCGCCGGTTTGCGGATCCATGATGATACCGCCGGAGCTCGCCGGATGCCAGGTGTTATCGTAGGCAACGAGCTCGCGCTCGAGCTCGGCTTGCACCGACGGCTCGATGGTAGTGATGACGTCTCCGCTTTGCGGCGTTCCGTTTATCACTCCCTGTGCGGTGCTAAAAAGCTGAACAAAAAAGTTGGCATACAAATCGTCGTCGGTTTTGTTGAGCGTGCCTTGATATTGCTTCTCAAGCCCATAGCGGCCTTCTTGCTCGTCGCCGTTGTATGCCACAAATCCTATCTCCTGCGCGGCAAGTGAGCCGCCCGGATAATAGCGCCAGCGGTCTTCGGCCAAAATAACGCCGGGCAATTGTTTTTGCTCGAGCTCAACTCCCAGCGCGGTGTCGAGATGGTCCGCAATGACACTGTACTCGGTGCTCGGCTTGGTCGCTTTGGCTAAAAAGTCGTTCTCGTCGAGTGGAATCAAACCGCTGAGAGATGTATAGAGCGCCTGTGCATCGGTAACTTTTGTCGGATTAACCGCAAGCGTAAAACCACTTTTAAGTGTTGCTGCAATGATGTGGTTGCCGTCTTTGTCGGTAAAATAAATTGAATCGCGGTCGGGCAAAGGACTCGCCGGCTCCATAAACTGTGCGTCGGCGCGGGCCATATATGCTTTGCCTTGCACAATTTGAAGGAAGTACAGCCGCCCCACAATGATAAGACCACCCAACACGATGCATGCCGTGAGGACACGCACTCGGCCGATAAAACGCGCATTCATTATCCTATTCTAACCTCTATTTTATCTGCCCCAAGGAAAGTGAGCCACTCTCTCCGTGCGCATACACACTTGTCACGTTGGTAGGAGTGACCAATCCAAGCGCCGTGGCGCGCTCGGGCGTGAGCGACTGTGTCAGCGTTAAATACTGATTTTCGAGAGCGCTTAATTGCTCGGTAAGTTGCTCCGTACTGCGCTCGGCGGTCGTTTTGGCGGCGGCATTGGCAACCGCCTCAAGCAAAAACGCACAGTACAAAAAGACAGAAACGGTAAGTATTACTACCAAAAATACGAGTGCGCGATTGAGATACGGCTGATATACGACCGCCGCTTGCTCGACCCCTCGTTGCATTTGGTTAGTTATCCTTTTCATACGATTTTTCTATGACCCGGAGCTTTGCGCTCCGTGCCGAAGGATTTTGGATTATTTCTGCACGACTTGGGACTAAAGGTTTTCCCCGACGTTTCAGTCGGGGCCCCGACCCAAAGGCGTCGGGGTTAACGAATGCTCCTTCACCTTTATCCACTAAATTTTGAAAAAGTTTTTTAACCGCGCGGTCCTCGATGCTGTGGAACGTAATGACCGCTATGCGGCCGCCGAGTCTAAGGTGCTCCCACGCGGCACCTAACCCCTGCTCAATGCAGGTAATCTCGGCGTTGACCGCCATGCGCAAAGCTTGAAAGGAACGTGTGGCCGGATGCAAGCGCCCATGGCGGTAAGCGGCAGGCACTGCATCTTTGATTATTTCGGAAAGCTCAACGGTTGTTTCGATAGGCCGTATCTCGCGGCGCTCCACTATTGCCTTTGCAATGCGGCGCGCATACGTCTCTTCTCCATAGCCGTAGAGCACATCGGCAATAACTTCCTCTTTCCACTCGTTTACTATCTCGGATGCAATAAAACCGGAGGCAGGCTTTGCGCCGTAGCTCATGTTGAGAGGCTCGTCGATTAAAAACGAAAACCCCTTGCTTGCCGCGAGCTGCTCGCGGTTCCAACCCAAATCAAATATAGCTTTATCAATCGTTTTGAGGCCTGCGTGTTTGAGCACTTTTCCTAAATCTTTAAAATTGGCCTCTACGACCTCGGCGCGTGCGCCGTATGATACAAGACGCTTGCGCGTGCGCTCCACCGCCGCAAGGTCGGCATCAAGTGCCAGGAGGCGCGCGCCGGCTTTGAGGACTGCCTCGCTATGGCCACCGCTGCCTGCCGTGGCATCAACCACCAGCTCGCCTTTTTGTATGTCTAATTGCTCAAGTACTTCCTTGAGCATGACGCTCACATGTCTGCCCGCAGGAGTTTTAGAGGCTCCGGACACCGGCACTTGCTGCTGCCTGCCCCGACCTTCACGTCGGGGCTCGCGCAAAGTATCGTTCTCCTCTCGAGAGGAACGATAGAAGGTACGAACCCCGACGCTCCCTTCGGGAGGTACGGGGCAGGCAGTAGCTAATGTCGGTGTACTTTTCATATTACAAAATGCCTAAGTCGCCCAGCGTCTGTGCCATTTGGTCGGCGCCTTTTTCAATCCGGCGCTTATACTCTTCCCAAGTCTTTTCGTTCCAGATTTCGATGCGGTCCGAGACTCCTGCCAAGACTACGCGCGAGCGCAAGTCGGCAAACTCTTTTAAAAAGTCGGGCACCAAGATGCGCCCTGCCGCATCAACATCGGTCTCGACCGCGCCTGCCAAAATAAAACGGCTCATGCCGCGCGTGTCCGCTCCGCCCATGGGAAGATTGTGCAGTTTAGCTACAATTTCCTTCCATGCTGCAAGTGGAAACATAAACAAGCATGAATCGAGACCGCGCGTGATGACAACCTTGCGCCCCACCTCTTTGCGAAACTTTGCCGGAAGTGAGAGGCGTTTTTTGCTATCGAGTGTGTGGAGATATTCACCAATCAGCATACTTACCACTCTATCCCACTTGGCTACCACTGCATAGCACTTTGCCCCACAAAACTGTGGATTACCCCACTTTGCAGTTGTTTATAGTTGCCTGTATAGCCGCTTGACAAAAGTATAGTTATAGATTAATATATTAAGTGGGAAGAGTCGGACAGGCACGAGGAAATGGAGCCCCTAGCAAAAGAGGCTTATCATGTGGCTGTTCCAAAAAAACAAAGGGATTCAGGCTTACACCGGCGTATTGGCCGAAACGCCTTTATTCCCCAAACGAGATATTGCCAAAGAGGCGCGGGATATCGCGCTGGCGTTTATCGCTCTCGCCGCTTTTCTATATCTTCTAATCCAACATTTCGGGCCAGCAGCTTGCCCGACGTGACGCAATCAAGGCCGGCGACCCATCTGGGACGCCGGCCATTATTCTTTTTATATAAACTCTACGCTATTGCTTCTTGTAGACGCTTTACTACAAACTCTTTGTCGAGCACGGAGAGAAACCAGCCAATTTTCGGTCCGTACGATTTACCTAAAAACGAAAGGTAGAGTGCTCCAAACAAATCCTGTGGCTGGATGGCAAGTGTCTCTTTGATTTGGTGCAACTTTTGCTGTATTTCTTCGCCACTCGGCATCTTTTCACTTGTTTTTAAATAGTTTTGTAACTCACTAAGAGCCTTTTTTTGTAGCTCAGAAAGATTTTTGGCCGCTTCGGGCAACGTTTCTTGCAAAGTAAAGACAAATTTCTCCGGCGCATACTCGGCAAGCCATTTTTTGGCGTATGTGGCGCGCTCCGCAAGCTCTTGTTTGTCGGCAGATGTAAGCTCTCCACCTTTAAGCGTGGCAACTTCCCTCTCTAAATTTAAATGCGGCATCTGTACAAGAAATGCAACCTGCGAAAATCGCGGGAAGAAGGTGCCCGCGGGCGGCAACGCACGCCCCGGATGAACAAACTCAAACAATCGCGCGTAATCGTCGTCTTGTATGGTTTGGTATCCCTCGGCCAACTTGTCGTACTGGTCGTAGAGCATAGGGATAGTATCGCCCTCCGGGTCAAAGTTAAACGCTTGGGTTATTTCTTTAGAAAGAAGCGCGAGCCTAAATATTTTTGGCGGCATGAGGTTTGCTATTTCGCGAGCACTTGATCCGCGACCTTTAGAGGTGGACATCTTTTTGCCGCCTATCAAAAAATGTTCATAAGGGACATCGAATGGCGGTTCACGTTTGAAAACTTGGCGAGAAATATGATTTGCTACATCCCGTGCTCCGCCTTTTGTCGATAAGTCCTTTCCTTCTCCTTCGACTGCAACGTCAAACACACTAAATTTTGCCGCCCATTCGACTTTCCAGGGAAGTTTTGCTTTTCCATCGAATGGGGAGCCTGCTCCCTCAAATCCGCATCCTTTTGCTCCCGACGCTTCTTGATCGCACATATAATGAACAATGTTTCCATCAAAAGATACCGCCCTCGTAGTCGCGATTTTGCCACACTGTTCGCATATCATCATAATCGGCAACCATTCTTCCGCTCTGGTACCCCCGGAAACTTCTTCATAAATCGTGCGGATACTCCCGACATTCTCTAATGCTTTTTTTATAATGTCGTTATACTTTCCTGAACGGTAAGCGCTTATTGACGAATGAAACTGCGGCACATATCCGGTCTTTTTGATTACATCGGCAAATTCTTGACCAAAATAGTCGGCATAACTTTTTGTGCCGGCATCCGGCGACGGCACAGCAAAGAGAGGTTTACCGAGGTAAGGAGTAAACTTCTCGGCATCAAGATACACGGGTACAGTATCAAACGCATCAAAATCATTGAGTTCGTACATAAAGACGTTGGATATGCCCTGTTCAGCAAGTGCTTCTGATATGGTTCCGTGGATAAGTACCCCGCGCATGGCGCCAACATGGATACGGCCCGAAACCGTCTTTTCGTCGCGTATGACAATAGGCTTGGCGCCCGAGGGCTGGTAGCGCCCTATAATTTCCTTAGCTAGCCTGTCTGCCCAAAACATGCACCTATTCTACTCTACTTTGAGGATTTTATATTTGAGGGTGCCCTGCGGCGTGTGGAAGGAAAATTCGTCCCCTTTTTTCTTGCCCATGAGCGCGCTCCCGAGCGGCGAGTGATACGAAACCTTGCCTTCGAGAATATTGGCCTCCTCGGCGCCCACGATTGTATAGCTATGCTTGTCGGTTGAGCCCACCTTGGCAACCTGTACGGTCGTACCCATGCCCACTACATCGCTTTTACTGCCGCGTACGATTTTGGCGTTTTTTAACATGGCCTCAAGCTTTTGCACGCGCTCCTCAACGGCCGCCTGCATCTCGCGCGCCTCCTGATACTCGGCGTTTTCCGAGAGATCACCAAGCGAGCGGGCATACTCAAGTTGCTCGGCCACCTCCTTGCGGCGCGTGGTGCGCAGCTCGTCAAGCTCTTTGGTCAGTTCTTCAAATTTTTCCTGCGAAATGAATTCTTCTTTTGGCATAGTGAACAATCAGTGTATACAAAAATACGTTAAAGTCAAGATTGGGGAGATAGCTATTGTAAATATTGCGGGGCATTGGCTTCCATCCATTGCAAAAAGATGCCCATTGCCGAAGGAGATTCTATCTGTGTGCCTGCAGGACCCTTTTCCATCACCATAGCAAACGCGTAACGCGGGTTCTCGTACGGCCAAAAGCCAATAATCCACGAATTTTGATATTGATTTTGCAAACCAACTTGCGCGGTGCCGGTTTTTGCCGCCACGTGGACAAAATCAAACTTCACCGCTCCCGCAATTCCGCTTACCACACCCTCTCGCATGCCCTCGCGCACCACCTCAAAGTTTTGTTCCGGTAAATTAAGTTGCGTAAACGTAGACGTTGAGCTGGCAATTAAGGTCGGCGTGAGTAGTTTGCCACTATTGGCAATTGCCGCCGCCTCGCGCACCGCCTGGAGCGGCGTTATCTGCGTGCCGTATTGTCCGATGGCGGTGTGATACGTGTCGCCGAGGCGCCACGGGTCACCCGGGAAATTTGCCGCCTTCCACGTAACGCTCGAGATGGTGCCGGTAGGTTCCGTAAACCCAGCCAGACCCGTGGGCACGCCAAACCCAAACATGCTTAAGTATTTATCTATATTATTGATGCCGATGCCTGGCTGATTTTGATATCCGCCGCCAACCTCGTAAAAAAATACATCAGAAGAAACAGCCAGCGCGTCACGCACGGTCATAAGGCCATTAACACGCCAATCTTTAAATATGCTTGGGTGCGCGGGGTCATACGGGTTAGGCACACTAATTGAGCCGGTTGAGAGAATTTGCGTGGTTGGAGTTATTACGCCCTCGGTTAACCCCGCTACTGCCATGATGGGTTTAATAATCGAACCCGGCGAATACAAGCCGTCTACCGCGCGATTAAGAAACGGTAATTTTGGATCGTTATTAAAAGCCGCAATAGCGGCCGTGTCGCCGTCGGTGAGCGCCTGCGACGAATACTCGGGATAGCTGGTCATCGCCAAGAGCTCGCCGGTCTGTACATCCATAATGACACCGGCGCCTCCCTGGAAGCCCGATTGTTCGGCCACCTTAGCGAGCGTGTCGTAGAGGCCTTGCGTGACGTTGGAGTCAAGCGAGAGTGTAACTTTCTGGCCCGGTACCGGCTCATTTTGTATACTTTCCGACACGACATTGCCGTGCGCATCGGTTTCGCTCAACTTACTGCCGTTGGTGCCGGAGAGTTCGGCATTGTAAGCCGCTTCGATGCCGTCCATACCTTCGAACACATCGCGATAGTAGGTGCCGCTTGAGTCCTTGGCCGGCGGTTTTACGTACCCAATCACCAGTGATACACCGCGCAAGGTTGAGTATACGCGCTTGGCAAAAGCATCGGTAACCGACTCGCGCACATTGTATGCAAGCGGCACGCCGTTTCGATCGACAATGACGCCGCGGTCGGCAACGATTGTTTGCTGACTCAATTGATTATCCTCGGCCTGTTTGGCGTAGGCCACTCCACGGAGCAATTGGAGATCACCGGCGCGTACAAGAAGCCCTGCAAATGATATCCCGACAATTGATCCAATGAGCCAAAAAGAGTGCCGGCCGAGCGGCCGCTCGATGCGTCCCTCAAACTGGTCGCGGTCAAAATGGGCGACATTTTGCGAGTCTATAAGAATTTCATCAGGCTCTATCTGTGCTTTTATTTTTTTGCGCTTTCGAAATCGGCTAGGAAACATAGCCGCAGTATATCCTAGCGAAGCGAGAGAAACAAAATTACAGTGTATCCTGATATTTTTTACGCATGTAGCGTGAAGCAATGTAGCGTCCGAGCATACACACGAGTGCAGTGAGCGTAAAAGGAATATACAACACGTGCCACCGCCCGACAGGCGCACCGTAGGCGATGTCAAGAAGGAGCCCGAGTGTAATTGCCAGTATCCACCGACCGGTGAATGCCGCGAGCGCAATGCCGAGTACCGAGAGCGGCCAAAACGGAAGCAAAAAACCCGCCGCCGCAAGCGCAAAAGACCCTGCCGTTATCCACCATCCCTTTTCGTTGCTCATGGATTAGTTTGTACCTCTATATAGTGCAACGAAAATAAGTTAACGGGAAGCTGTACATACAATGTGATAAAAGAGGAGCCCACTTCCTGACTTACATGAGACACCGACCCCACAAACGTCGAGCCGATGCCGGGCAAAACAATGGAGTCGCCTACCTTAACCGGCGTGTCGGCAGGAACCTCACCCGACATCGAGCCGGCACCTTGACCTGCAAGCGAAACGGGTACACTGCCGTTGAGGAGCGCGTCGTATGTTTCGCCGGGGCTCGAGAGGAGTGTTACGCGCGAGGTGGTATCGTACACCTCGCTCACCGTGCCAACGACCGAGGTCCCTCCTGCAAACACTAAATCGCCCGGCGTTATATTATCTTGTTTGCCGATGTCTATAATAAGTGTGTCGTACGGTATGCCAGGCGGTTTTTGGAGCACTGCGCCAAGGACGCTGTGGTTGCTGGCACTGCGACCGAGCAGTTGTTTAAGCTCGGTATTTTCTGCATACAACGCGTTGCGGTCGGCAAGCGCCGCCGTGGTGGATGCAAGTTCGGCGCGCAAGACGGTATCCGTGTTTACACCAAGTGAATTACGAAATGTTATTACCGGAGAGACGGCGTTCCAAAAAAAATTACTTATACTACTGCGTAGGAGCACCGCAAGTACGATAACGCACGCGGTAAAAAAAAGAATTAACCAAAAACGGTTCCGATGTTTAGAAGATGTCGTCGTCATGTTCGAGGAATACGTCGCGATGCGCTTCCAAATTTTCCAAAATGACCCCCGTGCCGCGCGCCACAGCGGTGAGCGGATCGTCGGCTACTATGACCGGCACCTTGAGCCATTGCGCGAGCAGGCTGTCGAGCCCTTTGAGCAGAGCACCGCCACCCACGAGCACTAACCCCGCGTGCATGATGTCGGATAAAATTTCGGGCGGCGTTGTCTCGAGCACCTCGCGCACCGACTCAACGAGCGTGTCTATCGATTGTGAGATAGCCTCGCGGATGTCCGAGTCGGTAATGATAATCTCGCGCGGCAACCCGGTAATGAGATCGCGACCGCGCACGATGGCCTCCATGTGCTCGCCGCCTTCGATGGCGGTGCCTATTGCCATTTTTACGTTTTCGGCAGTCTTCTCGCCTATTAAAATTTTAAACTCGGAGCGCACGTACGAAATGATGTCTTGGTTGAGTTTGTCGCCGGCCACGCGCAAATTTTTGGAGCGGACGATGCCGCCCAAACTAATAACCGCAATATCAACCGTCCCGCCGCCGATGTCGACAATCATGCTCCCCATCGCCTCGCGCACGGGCAAGCGTATGCCAAGCGCCGCCGCCATAGGCTCCTCTACTATATGTACCTCGCGCGCGCCCGCGTTTTGCGCCGCATCTTTAACGGCGCGTATCTCCACGTTGGTAATGCCGGAGGGTACGCCGATGACCGCGCGCGGGCCCAGCATCCGACGCGATACGCCTTGTGCGCGATTAATTAAATACGCGAGCATCTCCTCGGTTGCCTCAAAGTCGGACACAACGCCGTCGATAAGCGGGCGTACGGCGACAAGATGCCCCGGTGTGCGACCGAGCATCGCCTTTGCTTCGGTGCCCACTGCTACCACCTGGCCGGTTTTTTGATTGACCGCCACGACCGACGGCTCGGTCACCACAATGCCCTTGCCGCGCAAATACACCAGCGTGTTAGCCGTACCAAGGTCAATGCCTACATCGTTGGATATAAGCGGCAAAAATCGGTTTTGAAAATTTTTAAACATCGAAATATGCGGAGGGTTCAGCTATGCGGTCAGATGTCCTATCAGCTCTTGCAAACTTTTGTGCGACACTTTGCCGCTTGCACGCTCAACACACTCAAACTTGCCGGCGGCCAAGGTTTTTTCGGACACCACAACGCGGAGCGGCAACCCGAGTAAGTCGCTGTCGGCAAATTTTTCACCGGCGCGCGCGTCGCGGTCGTCCCACAACACCTCGATGCCCGCCGAAGTAAGCTCTTGATACAATTCTTTAGCTTCGTTGGCGACATCCTCGTTGTCTTGGCTGAGCTCCACCAAATGCACACGAAACGGTGCAACGCTCTCGGGCCACACGATGCCCTTTTCGTCGGCAAACTTCTCCACCAACAAACCCATGAGGCGCGTAATACCAATGCCGTAGGAGCCCATCCACACGGGCACCTCCTCGCCCTTTTCGTTTTTATAATAAAGGCCAAGATCCTCCGATTTTTGTGTGCCAAAGTTAAAAATGTTACCCACCTCGGCTGTTTTTACCTCTGTTAACTCCGCACGCGTCACGTTAAGAGATTTGAGCGTCTCATCGTTGAGCACCTCCTCATTAATAGCAATCTTTTTTTCTTTATTGATATAGATAGTATCCTCGCCGGTGTCGACAACCGTTTGAAACTCGTGGCTAAACTGCGTAAATGCGCCGCCCGAGGCAAAGGTAACAAACGTATCCTCGCCTAGCCCCACGCGCTCGAACACGCGCAAGTACGCCTCTATCGACTCGTTGTAAAATTTGGTGTGATCGGCCTCGCCCACGCAAAAAGAGTATGCATCCTTCATAACAAACTCTTTGCCGCGCATGATGCCGCTTTTTGCGCGCAACTCGTTGCGCAATTTTGTTTGGAACTGATACACCACTATCGGCAAGTCTTTATAGCTCGCGATGTAGTTTTTCATCATCTCGGCAATCGGCTCCTCGTGTGACCAGCCAAAGCCCACCTCGCCGCCCGCTTTGAGCGCCGACTTAAACCACACATCAACTACCTCGTCGCTCCAACGCGAGGTCTTTTCCCACAGCTCTTTGCGCTGGAGGCTTGTCATGATAATTTCCTGACAGCCTATTTTGTCCATCTCTTCGCGCACGATTGATTTTATTTTTTCGACAACACGAAGGCCGAGCGGCAAATACGCGTACACGCCGGCCATCTCTTTGTGGATATACCCCGCGCGGATTAAAAGCTGTGCGTTTTTAGCGACCTCGTCCTTAGGAGCCTCCCGACGCGTTTTTGTAAAAAGTTGTGATTGGCGCATATGTGCCTATTCTACTGGCAATAGCAGAGCAAGGCAAAAAAATCCACGCACTATTGACAAAAAGAGCTAAAACATGCTTTAATTGTCCCAGACTTCTTTCAAAGGTAGGAAGCAGACTGGGCTCACGCCCACACTAGGGAGATGTGTCATGTTGAATGCAACTGGCGAACAGACTTCTGTCGTGCGTAATCAGTGGGGAGTTTCCAGAGAGAAAATGGTCATCGACTGGAAACACCCGCTCGGTACGATTCGAACCGATGTACGTCGATTCACAATCGGTGGGATCATCCAGAAAAGCCCGAGCACGTGGGCACCGATTATTTTGGGGCAAGACAAGCCAGACAGCATAGAGCTTGATTTTGCCCACGAAGTACGGGGTGACGTTTTCGTTCTGTGCATTCGAGAAAATGCAATTATTGAAGACGTCACACGAGGCGGAATCCCTTCAGTCGAAATGCCCATCGAATGGGACAACGGCATACCCCATACGCCTCAAAAAGAGAAGGGTCATTTTGATCTCATCCTTCTCAAAACGGACGGCACATTCATCCAAATCGAACCATCTGTCGCCACGCGCAACGGAAGGTTCTGGGTGTGCAAACAAGCAATCTTTGGCGGAGTGTTCGTCAAAGACGCTATGGGGCACATCATCGTAGTACCTTCGAATGCAGAAAACAACTACCCCGGCGTCGATTACCTGAACTCGAAAATGTGCAGAGACGCGGCACCCGAACTTCTGAAGTTTGCAGCAGAGCATTGCAAACTTGCCGATATTCACACGGTCAAGGTCCCCCGTTGGGAACCGAACTGGAGCAAACCTCTTTCCGACCAAATGAAAAAGAACGGTTGGGTTAGGGCGGCCGTCCTTTTCTTCAATGTGGTGAACGGCTGGGGAATCGTACTCTGCGAAGACGGAAGGTCTTGCTTCGTCCACTTTAAGGACATTATGGACGAGTATGGCAAACCGATCTTCTCTCAAGGCGAGTTCCCTATCTTGCAGCCGATGAGCGGCGTTGCCATCAAATACAAAGAAGAAGGCAATAAACGCAAAGCGACTGCAGTGCGCATCGTCTAACCGTCACTGACGGAACAAAAAACAACGAGCAGAGAGGTTATCGTCCTCCTGCTCGTTTTTATTTTCATATATAAAGTTACCCTATGAGGCGCACAATGTCGTGGTAGGACACGACCACCATAAGTAGGATGAGGAGCGCAAAGCCGACCATCGTGGCCTTCATCACAAGGCTCGGGCGTATCGGGCGGCGGATTATTGCCTCGATGATAATGATAAGCAAGCGGCCACCGTCGAGGCCGGGGATTGGTATGAGGTTGATGATTGCGAGGTTAATTGAGATGAGCGCGGTTAAGAGCGCCGCCGCAACCCAGCCTTGCTTGAGTGTTGCTGCACCAAATACCGTGATACCGATAGGGCCCGCCACCTGGCTAAAGTCGGCGGTGCCGGTTATCAGTTGCTTAAAAAATGTAGCAAGACCCTGTGCCGTGTTGATGGTAATGTCGTAGCCAAGTACCGCGCCTTGGAGCAGAGCCTGCGGGGGTGCGAGCCTTAGTGTGCCCACATCGGAAAGTTCAACACCTATTGCTTTGTGCCCGGGAATTATGCCATCCTCAGCTTTAGCCAAAAATGATTTTTGTACGCCATCGCGCGACACGGTGACAATGACGCTCTCGTTTTGATGCGCCAAAATAAAGTTGGTGACGGTGTCAGCGGCGCCGGAGTTCTCTGTTTGGACAAGCGAGCGCACATCGAGCGCGGCTGTGGCGGTTTGGACCTCCTCTATTTGGTCGCTTGCGAGGAGGCCGGACTTTTCGGCCGGAGAGTTGGGTAATACATCGGTTATAAGTACCTGCACGTTGGTAACGGTGCCAAAGGTTTGAGTACCGGGCGAGGTTGGGATGCCCGCCAGGTAGCCTGCCGAGAGTACGAGCCATGCAAAGAGGAGATTAAACACGATGCCCGCGACAATCACGGCCGCTTGCACATAGCGCGGCTTGTTTACAAAACTGCGGGGCTCCATTTGCCCCTCGTTGTAGTTTTCGCCAAAGATTTTTACAAACCCGCCAAACGGCAGCCAGTTGATAGAGTACTCGGTCTCCCCTTTTTTAAAGCTCGCGATGCGCGGCGGAAAAAAGATGCCAAACTCGTCGACGCGTATGCCGCACAATTTTGCAACGATAAAGTGCCCAAACTCGTGCACAATAACGAGCACCACCAAAATGAGAATAAAGTAGACGAGGGTCATGTGCCTTATGATAGCACTAGCCCGCTATCTCCTTCTCCTTCCGCGCGAGTGCGGTGTCAAAGGCGGCATTGGCCGCGTCAACGCGCTTTTGCATGTCTTCTTTTGCTTTAAACTTGTCATCTTCGGGCATATGCCCCTCGCGCTCCAGTTTTTGGATGTCGCTCCACACCTCGTCGCGCGCGGAGCGCAATGCTGTGCGCAGTTCTTCAACTTTTTCTTTTGCAATTTTGAGGAGCGACATGCGGCGCTCCGATGTGAGCTCGGGGAAAAATACGCGGATGCCCTTTTCGTCCATGCCGACCGAGAGGCCGAGGTTTGCGGTTGTTATTGCCTTTTCAATTTCTTTGGCTAGGGCTTTATCCCACGGCACAATGCGCAAGGTGCGCGCGTCTTCAATCGATATATTGGCCACCTGCGTTATCGGCACACGCGTGCCATAACTCTCTACCAACACACCGTCGAGTATCGCCGGCCCCGCGCGCCCGGTGCGTACAGATGCCAACTCTTTAGTAAGCCGCTCGGTAATCTCCGCAATCCGCTTATCAAAAACTTTAAAATCGTATGCCATATATAATAGTATATCAAACTCTAAATATGTTGGCCGCAGGCGGGTAGATTTTGACCAACGGGTCTTTATCGGTGTCATATATACGCGCGGGAGCCATCCGCCTGCCATACCAGATAACGCGGTGGGTAAACGCGCGCCACTCTTTGTGAGGCAGGAGTTGCATCAAATCTTTTTCGATTTTTTCGGGTGTTTTTTCGCTTGAGAGGTCAAAACGTTTTACAAACCGTACGACGTGCGTGTCCACAGTAACACCTGCAAGTATGCCAAACGCCTCGGCAAGCACGACATTGGCGGTTTTGCGCGCAACACCCGGTAAACGCAACAATTCTTCCATTGTTTTAGGAACTCGGCCCGCAGCCTCTTCTTTTATTATCCTTGCCGAGGCAAGGATGTTTTTTGCTTTGTTGCGATAAAACCCCGACGCAAAAATATCTTTTTCAAACTCGCGCTTCCCACGCGCGCTTGCACCTGCGCGCACATAAGCGTCGAGCGTTTTGTATTTTTTAAACAACTTTTCGGTAATTTTGTTGACCTGCTTGTCGGTCGATTGCGCGGAGAGTTGTACAGCCACCAAAAGCTCCCACGGCGTTTTGTAATTGAGCTCAATTGCCGCATTGGGATACAACTTGGTAAGCGCACAGCTTAGCTTTTGCACGCGCAACTTTCTTTCTTGTAGTTTTTTAGGAGTCATAAGGACACTATGATATATCATAGTGAGTTATATCTTTGGCAGTACCAAGGCTAAATGCTCGAGCAACATTTTAAACGACGGCGAGCGGTCGCCTGCGTAGGAGCGCACCTTTGCAATATCCTCGAGCGCTTCGCGAAACTCTTTTTTGCCTTGTGATTGCAAGAGTTTTGTGTGGAGCTCGGTTTCGAGCCCGTTTACAAAAGCCCGCACGCGCTCTCGGGCGCCTTCGTCGTCTTTGAGCAACTCGGTAATAGCCGCACTCCGTGTTTTGTATGGAGATTTTAGGAAAGTTAAAATTTGCTGAGCAAAAATGTCTGGTTGAGACGAAGATTTGGGAGCTAAACTCCCAAGGGAGTTTAGCTCCCTTACGTATGGGTATGCGAGCATGCGCGAACGTAGTGTTGGCAACAGCACTCCATGTGGTAGCACGAGTACGAGCGTTAGTCCTGCCCGCGGCTCTTCAAGCAATTTGAGCAACGCTTGTTGCGCCTCAGTAGTAATTGACGAAATCGCGATAATAAAAAAGCTCTTTTCTCCCGCCGATTTAAACGATGCAAGAGTCCTTAGCTCCGCCGCTTCCTCAACACCAAATTTTTCGTATGCTCGCTCTAAAAAATCGGGGTCGTTCGGTTTGATATGCTCGCGTGCACGCACGTCATCACTCACCTCCCGTAAGAGATGCGTTTCGCCTTCTAAAAAATAAGCATGGTGAGTCATTGGGTAAATTATAAGCTCCAAAAAAGATTTGTATTTTGTGAGCGCTGCGAGCTGCCAAGGGGAGCAAAATATAAATCTTTTTAGGAGCTACCTTTTAGTAATGATGGCTTTTTTGTACGTATCGAGATGGTTGAGCGCAATACCCGTGCCGCGCGCCACGCAATAAAGCGGGTCCTCGGCCACGGTGGCTTTGACACCCGTGCGGCGGAGCACGAGCTCGGGAAAGTTGCGTAACAACGAGGTGCCCCCTGTCATGATGATACCTCTATCAATAATGTCGGATGCCAGCTCGGGCGGCGTTTCTTGCAACACATCGCGTATCGCTTTGATTATCTCACGGAGCTCTTTGCCGATGGCTTTAACAATGTCGTTGGTTTTAATCTCAACCGTGCGCGGGAGCCCCGAGATAAAATCGCGGCCGCGCACCATCACCACAAGCTCCTCCTCCATCGGCACCGCCGAGCCGATGGCGATTTTGACATCCTCGGCGGTCTTCTCACCGATCCCGAGGTTGTATGTTTTTTTAATATAATCGGCAATCGCGTGGTCGAGTTTGTCGCCCGCGCATTTAACGCTCGTGGAAGCAACGATGCCGCCGAGGCTAATCACCGCCACGTCGCAGGTTCCGCCGCCGAGGTCCACCACCATGTTGCCGCGTGCCTCTTGTATCGGAATGCCTGCGCCGATGGCCGCAAGCACCGACTCTTTAACCACGTACGCGCTTTTTGCACCCGCGCGTATCGCGGCCTCAACCACTGCTCTACGCTCGGTTGAGGTAACGCCGGTGGGCACGCTAATCATCACCTCCGGTTTAAAAAACTGGAAGCGGCCGAGCGCCTTTTGGATAAAATAACGCAACATTGCTTGCGTCACGCGATAGTCCGCAATCACGCCGTCGCGGAGCGGCCGGTACGCGACAATCTCGCCCGGCGTGCGGCCTATCATCTCTTTGGCGGCAAAACCCACCGCCAAAATGCGCTTGTCTACTTCGGATATTGCCACCACCGAAGGCTCGTTGAGGATGACGCCCTTGCCGGGCACAAACACCAGCGTGTTGGCGGTGCCGAGGTCAATGCCGAGTTTTGGAGTAAAAAAGGCCATAAATCACAGCAATGATACTGGATATGACGCAACATAACAAATCTTGCTTGACAAAGCTACTATATACCAGTACAATGATAACTAGATTCGCAGAACAAAGAGAGGCTCATCACGAGCCTCCAAACACAACAATAGAATCATGACGATAAAGCCGGAAGGTGAAATAAGGCACCATCCAATCGCAGTCTATCCAAAGCCAACAGTAGCAAGGAGACAATCATGCGCGTAGTACCTGAGGGAGGACTTCATTCCCCACTGTGGCGTTCGAAACTTGATGCGTCGGAGGGACAAAAAAACCGTATTGCACGGGAAGCCCTCAATCTTCTTAAAGTAATCGAAAATGAGCTGAACCCTGAGGGATTCACGCTTGAAGAGATGAGGGAAGAAGGCTTCGGCCTCGAGATTGACGAGAAGCGCTTCAACCTTCTCTTTGGTTTCCTCAAGGACATGGGATATGTGGAGGCAATCGATGAAGACGGGAGCCAATATCGGTTGAACCAGGAGAAGCTGGCTCCTCCAATTCCGTCGTACCCGGTGTAAACCGGCATTTGATTCGAAACAGACTTAAAGCCGCGGTCCAAAAGACCGCGACTTTTTCTTTTTGAACATTATGCAGCCACCTCTCTTTTTATATTAAGGCCGAGCTTTTGGAGACGTTCCTCTATATGCTCGTAGCCGCGGTCTATGACATAGGCGTTGCTGATGGTTGAGGTGCCTGTCGCAACCGCCGCGGCAATGATATATGCCAAGCCGCCGCGCAGGTCGGGGCTCTCAAGCTCTTTGCGGCTGAGTATTCTTGGCCCTTTAATTAAAATTTTATGCGGATTCATCACCGTGATGTCGGCGCCCATGCGCACGAGGTCGTCGGCATATCTAAAGCGTCCGTCAAAAATCGTTTCGAGTATCGTGCCCTCGCCGGTTGCTTGCGAGAGCAGGACGGCCATCGGCGCTTGGAGATCGGTGGGGAATCCCGGATACTCGTGCGTGCGCACCGATACAAGCTTAAACGCATTATTTTGTATGCTACCTGCCGATACCTTTATATAGTCGTGGCCAACCTCAAGCGGTACGCCCGCGCGCTTGAGCAAGGTGATGAGTGCGCCCATGTGTTTTGGTTCACACTGTTTTATCGTGACCTCTTTGCCCGCAAGTGCAGCGAGTATCACAAAACTCCCCGCCTCAATCCTGTCGGGCGGCGTCACAAACGCTCTGCCTCCTGCTTTGAGCAATCCACCACCGGTAATGGTTATCGTGCTTCCGCCTGCGCCCTCGATGTGCGCGCCGCAGGAGTTTAAAAACTCTGCCAAGTGCGGTATCTCCGGCTCCATCGCGGCGTTTTCGAGTGTCGTTACACCTTCAGCGAGCACGGCTGCAAGCATAAGTGTCTCGGTTGCCGTTACCGATACAAATGGGAAGGTGATGTGCGCACCTTTCAATTTTTTATTGGGCGCAGTGACTACAAACAAATCATCTTTTTCTTCAACGTTTGCGCCCATCGCTTTAAATCCTTCCAAAAACAAGTCAATAGGCCGCTCGCCGAGCACACATCCGCCGGGGAACGGGAAGGTTACGGTGCCGAGCCGCGCGAGCAAAGGGCCGGTCATCACAATCGAGGAGCGCATGCGCTCGGATATTTTTTTATCCATCACCGGGTTGAGCGTATTGCCTTGCTTAGCAATAGCCAAAAGTTCACGCATGCGTGCGACATCCTCTATCTCGGGCATATGTTCGTACTGCAACTCGTCTTCAAACAAAATAGACGCGGCGAGCGCTTTGGTGGCCGCGTTTTTAGCACCGCCCACCACAATCTCGCCTTCCAATGTTTTTTTGCCCGCGAGCCCTTCGACGATAAATTTACTTTGCATGGTTGTCAGGATGATTTTTAGGATTGATTTCCCACCAAAACTTTTTGGAAAAGTCCTTTGCATTGTCGCATACACTCTTGAGGTAGTACAAATCCTTGGTGGGTATGGCGAGGAGCAAGCGACCCATGCGCGGCATCGTAAGTTTGCCTAAACCATCGCGCACGCGCGCGGTATTGAGCCGCTCCATAAAGTATTGCATCAGCTCGCCGCGCTCGGTAACACGGCTTTTCCCCGACGCCTTGGTCGGGGCCCCGACCTCAGAGCGTCGGGGTTGAAGTCCTTTTTTTGAAATGTGCGCGCTGATGTGGTCCATAGTTACTTGAGTTGCGCGGGTGCGAGTACCTCGCTGTAACGCTGTCCGCCAAAGAGGATGGTCGGGATTTTAACCGTGTGGATTTCCTGCTCGACTAGCTGCTTATTCGCGGCAAGTGCGCTTGCTACCTCGGGCGACGCGGCCTCTGTATCAAGCGCCGCTAGCTGGCTTTGTGAATATCCCGCCGCAAGGAGGAGCGTGTGGAGTTCGGCGGTAGCTTGCTCGGTGGTGTAGTAGCCGTCAAAAAGGTCTTGCAACTGCGCACCGGTACTATCCTTGCCGGTAAACACCGCTTGGAGCACCTGCCAATCGGGTGGTGTTGAGCCAGCCGTTGCCGGGGCAATGTGCTTGGCGGCCTCAAGATACTCGGCAATCAGATACGAGTTTTTAAACTTGTACTGACCCGGTTTTGTGGGGTTAGGGATTGGATACGCGACGTAGGTGAGGTTGTGGGTGTGCTCAAAATCGGCCGTCTCGATGTTGGCAAATAATTTTGCACAATAAATACAGCCGGGGTCGATTATTTCGAGCGCGGTTTGTTTAGATGCGTCAAACGGCGCGTAGTAGGTATTGTCCGTCGTTATGTAATCCGCGACGTTCCAGTTTTTAAGCCTGTCCGGTATGCGCGTTATGGCCTCGCCAAGATCACTTATCTGATTATAGCCCCACGTAAACTCGTGATTATCGAGCACCGATTGCCAAAATGTTTCTTGCGCGCTTGCAATAGAGCATGTCTCGGAGCTCAGCGAACATGCCTCGGCATTTTGCGGGTCGCAGGTGCCATAGACAAAGAGATTGAGCCCCGCGATGAGCACCACAATAAGGCTCCAGATACTGAGCACCACAAAAATAAACGCGAGCACATCAAACCAACGCCCGAGCCATCGTGCGAGACGCGGATGCGTGATGATGAGCTTGCCCAATAGTTTACCCTTAAGCTCCTCGTCAAAACGTATTTCGCAGGGCCTAAAGGTTAGTTTGCGCGAGACGCAATACCACGCCTTGCCGGCAAGCCGGCGATAGCGTGCCGAAAAAATCCCGAGGATGCATAAAATGATAAACGCTGCAATGCAAAACATGGGTTATATATTGTTAAGAATTGTTTTTAATGTTGCAACCGCGTGCGTAATGTCCTCCTCCGTATTGTGCGCCCCGAGTGAAAATCGCACGAGCGGCGGATATTTTTTTAGTTTTTGGAGATAATAGTGACAACAAAAATATCCGCTCCGCACCATGATACCCTGCCCTGCCAACAAAAGCCCCAGCCGGTGCGAATCTACTTTGTCGCTGTAAAAACTCACAATCGAGCTCGGCTCGGAGTTTATAAGCTTGAGCGGCAACTCACTAAGCGACTTTGAAAGTTGCGTTGCAAGTTTTGCCTCTGCGCCGCTTGCTTCGTAAGCCGCGAGACGCGGCATTGCCGCATCAAGCCCCACAATGCCGCTGTAGTTTTGGAGACCCGGCTCGAGCAAATCGTTGGGCTCGATGCTTGTCAAAAAAGAATCCTTTTCGACATCGCGCACCATCCCGCCGCCCACAAACGAAAGTTCAAGTTCGTTGAGGAGTGCAATGCGCGCGGCCACAACGCCGAGGCTCGGACCATACATTTTATGTGCCGAGGCAACAATCGCATCGGCGCCACACCCACGCAGGAGCGCCGGCTCGTGCGCGGCCGCCTGTGCCGCGTCGAGTATCACGATGCCGCCATGCGCATGCGCGTCTTTTACTAACTCGCGTACATTGGTGAGCGCTTGCGCGCCAAAGTTGGAGCGTGTATTAACCACCACCACCGCGCGCTCAAGATCACCGAGCTCGTAGTGGAGCGCGCCGTCCTCGGCGCGCGACAACACGATGCGCGGGATGCCGAGGCGCTTTGCAAGCGTCATCGTCGGCAAAAACACCGAGTTGTGCTCAATCTCCGAGGTCGCCACACGCGCGTACTTGCCTCCCGGCAATTGTGCAAGTAAAAGATTAATCCCGTAGGTGGTGTTGAGCGTAAAAGAAACCGCGTACTCTTTTGTCGAGAGCCCAAAATGCTCGAGCACCCCGGCACGCGCGTGCTCGGTAATTTCGTCGACCTTCTCGCCCCACGGATACGAAACCCGCCCGCCGCAGGCGTTGAATGTTTCAAAATATAGACGCTCGGCTTCTATCACTTGCGAAGGCCGCAACGTTTGGCACGCCGAGTCAAAATAGTAAGCATTGGGCGCGAGATACCCAAAATCCTCTCGAGCATCACCTTTAGCCTTAAATAATGACATGTGTCTATTGTATACCAAATTTAAACCTAAAACAGAAATAAGATTTTATTCCCCTTGGCAGCTCGCAGCGCTCATAAAATCTTATTTCTGTTTTAGGTTCCCCTTTCTTTTTTTTCCAAACATGGCATAATAAAAATCTCGTATGAAAGACCCTATTGTGCAGGCGGGAGCGCTGGTGCTACGGCAAAAGGCAAAACCGGTCGCCAAAAAAGATATTGCGTCGCCGACCATACAAAAGATTATCGCCCACATGAAAAAGGCCTTGTCTTGTGAGGATTTTGGCGTCGCCATCGCAGCCCCCCAAATCGGCGAGCCCTTGCGTATGTTTGTGATTGCCGGCAAAGCCTTTTTGACTGACGAGGATAAAAAAGCTTTTGAAGAAGACAAGCACACCAAGCGCGAGGTGCCGCCCGACCTGGTGTTTATAAACCCCGAGCTCACACGCCTCTCCCGCAAACAAAAAGAAATGTCGGAGGGTTGCCTCTCGGTGCGCGGCAAATATGGCACCGTGATGCGCCGCGAAAAAGCAACCGTCAAAGCACTCAACGAAACCGGCAAGCCATTTGTCTATCACGGTTCGGGGCTTATCGCACACATCTTTCAACACGAGTACGATCATCTTGACGGCATTTTGTATACCGACAAAGCAGTTAAACTGGAGGAGGATCAGGATTTAAAAAGCGCCCGTAAAAAACTCAAAGAAAAACACCACGTCTAACATGAGTACAAAAAAACCGCTTTTTGCTTTTTTTGGCACGCCGCATTTTGCGGTCACGGTGCTGAGTGCACTTGAGAACCACAGCCTCCTGCCGGCCTTAGTGATAACCGCGCCCGACAAACCCGCCGGCCGCGGGATGGAGCTCAAAGAATCTCCCGCCAAAACGTGGGCCAAAGAGCGCGGTATCGATGTGCTTACGCCAACCACGCTCAAAGATGAAGAGCTGTTTGCCGAGTTGCAAAACACCGAGTGGGATGTGTTTGTGGTGGCAGCCTACGCCAAACTCATACCAAAAAAGTTTCTTGAGATGCCGAGACGCGGCGCATTAAACGTGCATCCGTCGCTTTTGCCAAAGTTCCGCGGCCCGTCGCCTGCCCTCTCGGCGATACTGGCCGACGAGCGCACGACCGGTGTATCAATAATGCAGATGAGTGAGGCTATGGACGCGGGGCCGATTGTTGCGCAAGCACGGGTGGAGCTTGAGGAGGATGCTTGGCCAATGAAGGGCTCACAGTTTGAGGAGTTGCTCGCTACCGAGGGAGGCAATCTGCTCGCCGAGACGCTACCCTTGTGGCTAGCCGGCAAGATAACGCCCGAACCGCAAGACGAGAGCCGGGTTACGTTTACCCGCAAGTTTACCGATGCCGACTCTCTCATCGATTTGGCAGGTGACGCTCGTGAAAATTATTTAAAAATCCGTGCGTTCGACAAAAATCCGCGTGCGCATTTTATTGCTGCCGAAGGAAAACGAGTCATCGTAACCGATGCCGAGTACAAAGACGGCGAGCTCACCATACTCAAGGTAATTCCCGAAGGTAAAAAAGAAATGCCCTATGGCCTGCTGCGAAATCCGCGGATATAGTCTTTAATCCTCGCCGCTCCGCGGCGGAACACGTGTTGCTTCTTCTTTTTTTCGCGCGTGAGCTCAATAAATATATCGGCCGCCGCTTTGTCTATGGCCTCATACAAAGCGCCGCCCTCCGCCACGGCGCGGAGCGGTGTTGGTAAGCTCTGTTCAAACAACATAATTTCGGCACGATACATCTTTGCCTCGCCAACTAAGTAGCCAAGCTCCACGTCGGCGCGCGCTGCGTCTTGAGCAGACATAAACTTGTCAAAACGCTCCAGTTTTTTTGCCAGATAGTCGCGTATCTCGGGAGTCACCGTAACATCGGTGCCTTTAACGTTGTAGTTCATTACATTCTCTATTTAGCATCATAATCAAACCACACCGCCTCTAGGTTGTGACCGTCGGCATCATGCACAAAAGCGGCATAGTATCCGGGCCAATACTCTTTGCGATATCCGGGGCCGCCGTTGTCCGTAGCTCCGGCATCGAGAGCCGCCTTATAAAAGGCCTCAACCTCCTCTTTGTTTTTGGCCATAAAGGCCACGTGCGCCGGCACCACACCCTTTTCGTTGGTGCCTATCCAAAAGTCGGTGTTGGTACCGTCGTTAAAGCCCGCAGCCTCGCCATACTCCATATTTTGCGTATAGCCCAAAGGCGCGAGCGCTTTTTGATAAAACAGCTTGGCCTTTTGGTAATTGCTCACCGCTATCGAGGTGTGCGCTATCATAAAAATATCCGCTTTTAATCTGATAAAAAACCCTTCTTCGACCTATTATCGATTATATCTTATAAAAATTGTATGAACTTTCCAAACGATTCCTTTTGGGCTATTATCCATGGATATCTCCACGGTGGGGATAGACATTCCGCGATAGGGCCGACGCAAGGTCGGCCTCCCGACCGAAGCGTCGGGACTCAATATTGCAGAGTGCGTACATTCCGCGATAGCTCAATGGTAGAGCAGCTCCCTGTTAAGGAGTTGGTTCCAGGTTCGAGTCCTGGTCGCGGAGCACTGTAGGATTTTCGAGGCATAAACGTTCAAAATCGCCTTGTTTATCAACGTTTTTTGGAGGTTCTAACCTTTCCTTTATCGCCATTACTTCCGGTGAGATTTTTTTCATCGGGAATAGGCATTTCTCCAAGTCAATGCTGAGTTTTTTGTCTTTCAAGAGGAGGTTCGAACCGAGAGTCGAAAGCATCGTGCGTTTGGTCTGAAGGCTGCCGTTTTTGAAACGTATCTTCGCCTGCTCGATAAAGGTGAGCATCTCGTCGCCGGTGCGGTTCCATTGATCGACACGGTTGTCGGTTAGGTCGAGGCGTTTTTTGAAGTTGTGTTTTTCGGCAAAGTACTCGGCTTGTTTTTTAGCAAAATCCTCGTGGGTAATCTCGCCGGAGGCCCGCATATCAAGCAGGTTGCTCAGCTTCGCCACAACGGCGTTATATGCCTTTTCCTGCGATCCTAGGACCGTTTGCTGTTCAGCTCCCTCCCGGGCGTTTTCGGCCCTAAACCACTTCATAGCAAAGCTATGGAACTCCGGCGGTATCTCGATGCTGTCTATCTCTGCGACAACCTGTTTTTTGAACTCGCTGACCTCTATAGCGCCCTGTGTGCAAGCGGTCTTCCGGCGGTGAGTGCAATGATAGTAGACGTAGGTGTGGATGTTGCCGTTTTGCTGCCGCTTGGTCTTGAGTTCGGCCGTCACCATTGCCCCGCAGTGGCCGCAGCGCACCATGCCGGTAAACTCAAAGAGCTGGGTCTTGGGCCGTGGCCTCCCATCGCGTCCCATGAGGGCCTGTACGCGGTCAAACTCCTCCGGGGTGACCATTGGCTCGTGGGTGCCTTGCCACCACTGGCCAGTCCCTTTTGGGAACTCAAACATGCCGTAATAAAAGGGGTTGCGGAAAATCCAATAAATGCCACTCCGTGCGAGCTTTTTGCCTTTCTTGGTCCTCAGCCCCCACTCATTCGTCGCGATCTCGCGTATTTTGAGCGGAGAGTAGGTGCCGGTGAGCATCAACTCCCAGCACTTGCGGACGAGCACAAAACGCTCGGAGTCTTTAGGTATTTGCTTATCGCCTTTCTGCCCGTACTTGTCGTTGCCGTAGCCGATGGGCGCGAGGTTGGGCATAATACCCATCTCAGCTTTTTTCATGAGTCCGCGCTTCACGTCGACGCCTTTTTTGTCGTTCTCCATCTTCGCCTGCGTGCACTGCAGCATGAACATGAACTTATCAAAGGGCGTATTGCGGAAAGTCTGGCCCGGCGTCACTATCTCAACCAGTTTGCCGCGGTCCATACAATCAATGAGCATCGCAGAGTCGATGGCGTTGCGTGAAAGACGGTCAGGGTGCCAAGTGATGATGGCATTTATATCGCCGCGCTCAATACGCGCCACCATCTCTGAAAACTGCGCTCGCTTGCCAGTTACCTTAGCGGACTTCGACTCGCTCAAGATATTGTTTTCGTCGATCTGCACGCCGATTGACTTCGCAAGGTCACGCCCTTTGTCGAGTTGAGACTCAAGCGAAAGCACTTGCCGGTCCTCGGCCTCGCTTGATTTCCTGCAATACAGGCCGTGAATGGTCGTGATGGCGTTCGTTGTTTTTTGCATATTCCTTGTTGTTTATTATACCGCGCCCGGGCGTTCCGGCTCCAGCCCTACTACACCATCAATGCCGTAGGGTGCGAAAGAGTCAAGCTCGCTGTCCACTATGTCGATTATTCGCGATGGCGGCAGGTCTTGCAGACAGAGCGCCGCATCGCGTATTTTGGCGTCGAGCCGGGTGCCGCAGGTCTTGGTGCTCCAGATCTTCTGTAGCTTCTTGCGGGCCTTGTTCGCGCCCATGTGATGCACGAGCTGCTGGATGGCAAAGGACGTGAGCGTGCGGTTAAGCGTGTGCACGTTCGACTTGTTGGCCGCCTCCCGGGTAATGAAATGGTTGAGGGCATCCTCGGGCGTTATTTCCGTTTTGAACGCGAGCTGGTTGCCGGGGCGGCTGGTAATGTCCTTCCAGACGTAGATAAGGGCGTTTCTGCACAGCTCGTCATTGAACAGCATCTCGAACGTGATTGGTTTCTCGCCGAGGCCGGGTATCAGACCGGAGAGGAAACGCTTGACGGCTCGCTGATCGTTGAACCGCGCCTCGATCCGCAACACTTGCTTTTGACTGGAGAGCAGCTCGCGCATCTCGCGCTCTTTCGGCGTCTTGTTTTTATCAATCGACGCGCCGCGGTCTTTTTCTATATCGGCGAGCTTGTCGTAAAAAACAATCTGCCGGGAGGTCGTGTGAAAGTGCAGGCTCTCGCCGTGCTCGCGGTACTCGCGCATCCCGCCGTTGTCCAAGTAGTCGCGCATGTTGACCTGCATCCGCTCACCCATATCCGCCTTGTACAGCTCGCTCAATACTTCGCGTACCGTCAATGGAAACGGCAAAGCGATGTTTTTACAGAAGTCGACTTTGGTAATGATTGCCGCTCGTATAGCCTGCTCGGTCGTTGCAATGCCCATGCGAAGCAGCCGGTCATGCAGTTTGGCGGCAACTCTGCCAAGGTGCCGTTGGCGCACTTCGTGCAGGTTCTCGCCAAAGAGCAGTTTCGGAAGCGACGCCCGTATGTGCAGATCGTGCTACAACTGATTATCGTCAAAACGTCGATAGGCCGTCAGGGCGATGTTGGCAGCACCAGTCTTGCGCTCAAGCGTCGGGGTATTTTGGGTGTATTTTCTGTAGAGTTTCTTCATATCATAGTTGGGCGGTATTTCGTCTGCCCTTCTTATTTCAAGTGGCGGCGAAAACAGCCCGGGCGTGAGCACGATGAAAGCCGGATGTCGTATTTTAAGGTCGACGGTATCAAGCATAGTGTCGAGCCCGCGTGCGTGCTTTGTTGAGCTCATAGTCGTCTCAGGCACTTACTTTGTTGTCCCTGTATACAGAGGAACCCGTCCGGGTCATCTTATTGACTAACAGAGAACCACTTGACCTTCACAAAGGTGTGAGTATATAATAGAGCACATCAGACTTGAGCGGCATCTTTCGTAGGTGCCGCTCGCTGTATATATAGGTCTACTCCTCTTTTTCCTCCTCGTCTCGCGCGAGCCGGTGCTGTAACCGAGTGAAGTCTAAAAACTTATCTCCGGCAAACTTTTTAATTTCTTTAGCGGTACGCGGTCCGCGCGAAAGTATCATTATTTCCTTGCCCTCTTTTCGCAAGAACTTCAACACCGGCAGAAAGTCGCCATCGCCCGAAAGGATGATTGCTCGGTCGTACTCGTCGCGGTCGCGCATCAGGTAAAAGGTCATATCGACATCGCAGTTTGCTTTGCGGCGCGGATTGCCGTCCTCGTCCTCATACGTCTTTACCGGCTTGAGCACGAGCGTGTAGCCGAAGCTCTCCAGTTTGAGATAGAAGCGAACGCGGCGCAGGTGCCGGTCCAGCAAGAGCAGTTTTGCTTCAGTCATGTATTTACCCTTCTCGCGGATGAGATCGTCGAGATATTTTTTCAGGTCTTTAATTGGCACAGTGTCGTGCTCCAAATAGTCGAAGGGAAAGCGATGGATTTCGACTCCTCCAAAATAGTAGGTTGTTTCGACGCCGTATTTTTCGTGCAAATACTCGCGTAACTTTGCGTTATCAATGCTCCAGCCGAGCGACTTTTTGCCTCCGTAAAACAGGTTGGAGGCATCTATAAAAGCGATGGTTCTCATAGTGGTTATTGTAGCAGTCCTTCTTTTTTACACAAAACGCTCAGCAAAAAAGAGCGGTTACTCCATCTCCACAAGGCTCCCCCACTCGCGCACGATAGCGAAATGGTGTGCGTAAGTACTCTTAATAGCGGTTCTAACTTGGTACAATCCGCGGAGCAATACTTGACATTTATTCACATCGTGCTAATATAGCTTCAGCTGTATCTCAGCAGCTTGACTCATCGAACGCGGAGCATACAAATGGTTAATTCCATCCCTGCCATCCGGCAAAACGCCGACGTGGCTACTGCTGTTGTCGAGAAGCACGGCAACAAGATTCATCCAATTCTTCGCCAGGCGATCGATTCTAATTTTCGAATCGACATCGCAGAGAAGGGTGAGCTCTCGGTCGAATTCTTGCAGGGATTCTTTTCGGGTCTCATGTTCGCCAACATTTGGTTGACAGACTTAGGACGCGAAAGTACCCCACAAGGTCAATGCGTTGCCGACCTTACCGTCGAGGCGGCTCGAAAATATCTCGAGCGTATCGAAAAGGAAGTAAACGGGGTATAACCGCCAAATTCTCGTACAACGACCTGAGCTCCTGAGAAATCGGGGGCTTTTTCTTTTCCTACTTTCCTACCACGTAGGTTCGGACATCATCCGGCAGGCGGAGTTGGTTTATTTTTGGCCTATCTTGCACCCGCACGAGCACGAGCCGTCGGCCTCTTTGTGTTCATGATTACAGCTTGTACAAGTTTTTGGTGTCGTTTCCATATTTTTTAATTTAATTAATACGCCTGCCATAGTGTCACGGCCTACCTGTGTTTTGCATGTAGAAGCTCAAGCAGCGCCCGGCGACCATTGTTCATCAAAAAAACATAGGAGATGGAGTATGCTTGCTTCACAAGGCGGTTATATCATATGTATGACCTCTTGGGCAGGAGCCCCCGATTTAAACGTCGGGGGTTTCTTCGTTTTTATTGGACGCTAACGACGATATTGCTGATTTTCTTAGTGAGACCCTTTGTTGTGATGGAAGCCCTTAAGAATCTCCGCGAGGCGCGCACGCTTCCCTTTTATACCGCCCTTCTTTGCAGCAGCGGCAAGTTTAGCGGCAGGAATTTTATCTCCCGCTTTCACGCCAAGCTCTCCGGTGAATTACATGGATTCACCGATGATTCATGAGGGATTCACGGGATATACGTATAGTTAAGAACATGCGTTTATACGCCCCTCCTACGGCCTTTTTTGCGGAGGTGCAGACCTTTGATCCGCGCTCCTTTGACTTTCCCCGAACTATCGGAACTTTTTTGTTTGTGGGTGCTATCTTCTTTTTTGTTTTTTCGTTCTCCGTTTTCCTTTTTTCGCTTCCACCGCACAAAGTCGCGGCGGAAGGTGCTAGGCTTGCGCCCGCAGTTACCACAGGCGTCCCTCTCTTCCCTCTTGAGATGCATATCGCCAACAACGGGCTCGTGCTTCTGCGCAGTGCACGAGTGGTGGCGGTACATGGAACTACCATAGCCGTCAGTACGGCATGGGGCTCGACGGATTTTAGGTGGATAGTACTCACCGACGCAAGCAGTTACGAAACGCACAATTTCGGAACACGCTTTCTCAACCGTGACGGCCAAGAGATTTCTCCTCAGGATGTACACGCGGGAGATTATGTGACTATTACCGGCATGCTCGACGCCTCTGCGCAGGAGCCGACGCTCAACGCCGATTCTGTAAGAAACTTGGAGGAATAAAATATGCTAGAGAGGTATATACTGTGGACATGATGTACATACTCCTCATCATTGTTGTTCTGGTCTTGCTCTCTCTGCGCATAGTCAAAGAATACGACCGTGGTGTTGTTTTCCGCCTGGGCAGAGTGGTAGGTGTACGCGGCCCAGGCCTCATTTTTCTCATCCCACTGATCGAAATGATGACTAAGGTAACGCTGCGTACTATTACCATGGCCATACCGTCTCAAAAGATAATTACCAAAGACAATGTTTCCATTGATATCGCTGCTGTGGCCTATTACCATATCGTCGATCCGATGAAGTCGGTCATTGCTGTTGAAAAGGTTCATGACGCGGTCAACCAAATAAGCCAGACCACGGTGAGAAATGTGGTGGGTCAATTCATGCTTGATCAGCTGCTTTCACAGACGGCGGATATCAATACGCAAATCAAAAATGTGATCGATAAACATACAGAGCCCTGGGGTGCGCAAGTCACCGCCGTGGAAATCAAAGACATTGTCCTGCCGGAGAATATGCAGCGGGCAATGGCAAAAGAGGCCGAGGCTGAGCGCGAGCGCCGTGCCAAAATCGTCGCGGCACTGGGAGAGATGCAAGCGGCGCAGAAGCTTGCCGATGCTGCGGATATTATGAGCAAACATCCGGTGGCTCTGCAGCTACGGACTCTCCAGACCATGGCGGAAATCAGCGTGGAGAAGAACTCAACTATCATCTTTCCCGCTCAGTTCATGAGTACAGTGAAGGAAGCGCTCAAATTTATCCAGTCAGACAAGTAATAAGGCGGGTTCGAACATCATTTAGCAAATGGATTCTACTGTCTTAAAAATTTTAGCCATTGATACGGCTCTTCTTATAATCATAGGGTTAATTTTGTTTTCAAATCATAAAGCGTACGAAGAACGCCTACAAATCTGCATGGTGCAGTGCCGTTATGATTACACCAAACCAACGATGAGACCTATACCGGGTACCTATCAAACTTGCGTAGACGGCTGCAACGCACAAGATTGATTTGACGGGATACTTGACAATATTTATAAGATATGTATGATGTATACGTTGTTGCTACCAACAACCTGAAAAAGGAGAAAACCTTTGAAAAAGCACGTTCTTCTAGCGGTTACTGCCGCTATCATGCTGTCGGGCAGCACCCTGGCTTCGGCCAACGGCTGTGTGCCGCCGCCAATCTTCCATGCCGCCGGGGCGTCTGTGCCCTGGGGGGTGTTCGTTTGTCCGGCGCTGATCATCTTAAGTGCCGCGGTGGTCAACGCCCGCGACCACCGGGAGTTAACGTCGCAGGAGGCTTGGACCTGCGGCGTTGCAGGTCTCTTCTCTCCGTCACCGGCTGCGCCGCAGCCAGTGGTGCTGAAGGAAAAATACTGACAGCGGCCCGACAACAGGTCGGCAACATCCTTAAGGATGTTGCCGGCTTTTTTACTATCGCCTTGTACCTACAATTAATGGTTCCCACGGTCACCACGGCCACGGCCATTACCGTTGCCGTGTTGTGATCCTCCGGCAGCACTATGCTGTTGCGGGCCATTTTGATTATTGTTGTGGTTAGTGACGTTAGAATTATTATCGGAAGTTCCACTGGTAAACGGGAAACCGTTGCCGAAGGGATTACCATTACAGAACGGGAACCCGTTACAGAAAGATACTTGTCCGTTGCTAAATGAAACATTGTTGCCAGAACTGCCATGTTTAGTGTTGTTGGTGGTTGAGGCATTGGCAAAGTTGAGGCCGGTTTGGCTCGAGCCGTTACTGATGACGACTGCGTTAAAGTCGCTCGTCTCCTGGATCCAGCCCGACTGATCGATCTCCTCTACTTTATAGGTACCGTCGGTGAGATTAGAAAAGGAGTAATTGCCGTTTGCATCGGTGACGGTTGTTGCGATTACTTCCTGCGTTGTATTGCTCCCCCGATAGTTTTTAGAAGCACCGGAGAGCTGGACGGTAAAACCCGCAAGGCCCGGTTCGCCGGAATCAAGAATGTTGTTGTTATTGAGATCGTTGTAGACTTCCCCGCTTATCATGCCAGTGGTGGTTGCCACCGGCGGAGTCGTCGTTGCGGCAACGGTTAGTATTTCGCTCCCGCACGAACTGGTTGCCGCTAAGTTGTTTGTATCGCCGGAATAGACCGCTTGCCAGTAATACGTATTGGGAGTATTGAAGACTATCGTAGATGAGTTTGATACTATTCCATTGGTGACCGCTACTGCTCCTGCACTCTGAGTAAGAGCACTGCACGCGTTGTCACTGTAGATATTGTAGACAAGGGTGCCACTTGCATTGCTCGTAATGCCGGCAAGTGTTGCACTATCGAAGACAGAGGATCCTGCTAAGGCGCTGGTTGTCGAAAGCGTCGTTGAAAGCAATGTAGTTGAGGCTGTCGCAGTTAGCGCCACGCATGTACTACTTGAAGGAGTATTGCTGGCGTCGCCATTATAGTTGATAAGGTAGGAGAGACCGCTACTGGGCACCGGAATGAGGTTTGACTGAGCAAAGCCGTTTGCTAAGGCTACATCACTTTGTACGGCGGCCGCGCCTGAACAGGCGGTGTTGGCATACAGATTAAAGTTGACCGTCCCGCTGGGGATTGTGGAGGAGGTCGAGGACGCGACGTTTACGCTTGCATAAACGAGAGAGCCTATTTGTGCCGACGTGGTTGTCGCATTGCCTGCGTTAAGAATCGCGACAGTCATTGTCGGCGCGGCATCTGCACGCGCCAGCGTTGCTGCAAAGACAGATACCATCATAGCGATACCGATAGCGACGACGGCCAGAGAGATATTACTATTATTGGAGAGTATTTTTATTTTCATACAATCAATTTTATATTCTATTTATTTTAATATTTATTGTTAATTCAATGTTAATAAATAATAAACAACTAACCATGAAAACCTGGTGAGTATTATTTCTTTCCCAAAACTCTTCATTCTAAATCTGGAGGAAACTCCGATCCGGGTATTTCCCATTGTTTTTTTCAATAATGGATATATCATAGCTAGGTACACCCGGAAAGGTTCGGAGAAGCTGCGCTCTTCCTGCAGTTTCTTTTGTAAGTCGCGGGAAAGGAAGGGGCAGTCGGGTCCGTGACTGCATCTGGCGTATTGAGCCTCTAGTTGCGGGTGTACCTCGGCTGTCCCTTCCTTTCTTATGCACTGGATCCGATAGGACCGGCATAGCGTACACCTATGTCTGCACCCCTTGAAACACCTCAACGTAAATTAGTTTTTATAGCCCATCCAATCAGAGGGGATGTGGCTAGCAATATGAAAAAAGTGTTTGCTATTTGCGAGCAAGTACACAAAGAAGGACACACTCCAATCGCACCCTACCTTATAGCACCTACGCATTCGAATGACGAAGTACTTAAAAACCGGGAACTTGGAGTATGGGCGAACCTTACTACTTTTGAGCATGGCTATGTTGACGAACTTTGGCTCTATGGCGACAGAATTTCTGAAGGAATGAAAATAGAGGTAGCTCTAGCGAAGAAATTAGGAATCCCCGTGGTTGCAAAATCGGAAGGGACAAAGAGGGACCTGCACGCATCAGATTGAGCTAAAAATAAATGACAAGAGTTTCATGATGAGCCAACCGATGATGGCGTACCCGATCATGGCCACAACAATGATAAGCTCGGTTGCATAGCCGTTCCCAATCGAGAGTCCCGGGAACGCTCCTACAAACGGGCCGATGAGCGGATCGGTAACGCCGTAGACCCAGGCAATAAATTGTGACGACGGATTTGCCCCAAGCAACTCTAGTACCAGTCGAAGTATGAGTGCGGCCTCAATAAGACCGAATACACCATTAACAACTCTGGCAACAAAAGCTCCGGGATAATAATCGCGTTCAATGATGACATCTTCCATAGATAACCACTATATGCCAACCACAGTGGTGTACGTGTGAAGAGTACAAAAATCTGCTGATACAATGTGAGGAATGAAACGGCAAAAGTTTAAGTTGTGGCACTCGCTTTTAGGCACCGCTGCTCTCTTGGCAATTGAAGGGGTGCTGATACGCCTCTCCCCAATGCAGGGCGCGAGCGAGTGGATTGTGTTGAGTTTTGCGCTACTGGGTTCGGTTGTGAATATATACATCGCAACGGAAGTCATTGAAGAGGTTAAAAATACCTCGCATATGCTTACGCTCCTTTTTTTGATAGTTATGGAGTTCGTGGTCCTTTTTGCTTTTCAATACTGGTATATGCTGCTCGCACAATCGGCGAGTTTCCCCACACTTACCTCCGACCCCACGAGCCTGCTTTTACACAGCACAATGATATTTGTTTTCAATCCGTTGTACCTGCCGGCCACGGGAGCCGGTCGGGCGCTATTGCTCATTAACACACTGACCTCCTTAGGGCTTGTACTGTTTATATTGCAGAACGTTTGGCAGTTTCGTTCTAAAGATAAATAGCTGAGCGGCTACGTCAGCTTCCTTATCTTTTGTGTGTTGATCACCCATCATGGTGTAACTCTACCGTTACCATAGTGAGAACAGCATAAATAAACAACGCTGTATAAAATTAATCTAAATTTCAGCCGCAATGTTTATAATCGGTTTCAGATTGTAGAGGAGGAAACTTCGATGCCCTTTGTACAGAGTGCCCTCGCGGCTTGTCTCGCATTGCTCAGTATCAGGTCCTCGGCTCGAGCAACCGCAACGCAGCCTTTCATGCCGTACGAAGAACCGCCCACAGAGGACCAGTCGTCCCTCAAACAGAAATTCGAGAGGCAAGCCGACAATCGCTTGAAGGCAATGCTTCAGTCGCATATCGGCGGTTGACATGCCGCATTAACCCGACCTTACCAGTCGGGCTTTTCTTTTTCTTTCTTTCCCTACTTCCCTATCATCTTCTTAATCAAAGCTATGTATATAGTGAGCGAAAGTCAGCCCCGCTTTTAGCGGGGCTGACTTTCCTGCGGGATTAGACAGTCCGTATTCTTTTTGAAGAAGGAGCTTCGGTTGCACCCCAAAATCCGGCCACCGCTATGAGAGCACCTAATACCCCAAACGACATCCCTAATGTCGTCCCCATAGTTGCGTAACCGTAGACCGCCACCGCTATGATAACGAGCCCGAGTATCGCGTTTGTCCAATTTTGCCACATATACGTTTTTAATTATTTATAAATAAGCTTCCATTATCATCCATAGTGTGTGTTGGTGGAGTGAATCAAAAAAATGATACAACGTTGATCGCTTTAACGTAGGCTTCATGAGTACTCCATATAATCAGCCTATCGATTTATGGGAACATATGTTGCACCCAAGCCCCTTTTTGTTGTTGCCCTAGCGGCAGTTGTGGGGTTTGGTTGCCTGGCACTGTGGGGGTCGTTATCATTGCGACCAGGTGCGGGTCTACCAGCGGCAGTTGCGGCAACGCAAGACAATTCAGCATCTACAACTCCGGAGACGCTGAACATGGTCGAACCTGTGGGGTTCAACTATATCGAAATTATCAACGGCTGTGGACCGTACTACGACACTGGGGTATGCGTTAACATGCGCTCGGGTCCAGGCGTTCTGTACCCAGTGGTTGGGCGTTTGCGCACCGGCGTCGTACTCAAAGTGGAAAAAACCACGACGCAAAGCCAAGACGGGCGGAGTTGGTACAAAATTATTTTTGATGGAGAAATCCGCTACCCCGAGCGTGTGGCCGGAGACTGGTATGTTGCGGCCGACCCTACCTCGGTCCAGTTGCTTGAAAATATCGGCGACGAGTTTCTTACAAAAGATACGCCGCCGACCACTAAACGTATCTTGGTTGACCTCTCGGAAGAGATGCTTTACGCCTACGATGGCGATACGCTCTTTATGCAGGACCCTATATCGACCGGCCTCGATGGTACGCCGACACCTATCGGCACCTTTACGGTATACAAAAAGACCCCGAGCCGCTACATGCAAGGGCCGATACCTGGCGTGAGCGACCAATCCTACGACCTGCCCGGCGTGCCGTGGAATTTATACTTTACCAACGACGGCGCGGTTATCCATGGCGCGTACTGGCACAACCACTTTGGCGAACCGTGGTCGCATGGCTGTGTCAATTTGGCGCCGCAAGAGGCAAAAAAGCTCTATATGTGGGCCGATGTCGGCACAACGGTTACCGTCGTACAAAATTAAGACACAATATGAAACCTGCGTGAAGTTACGAGGAAAAATATGTGTGGAAGAATGGCTAGGTAATGCTCTCATTACCTCCTTCTATGACAGTGCCGCCGGTGACTTCTACTCTGGTCGCCACAACCAGTATTCCGGACGTACCGTTTTATTCTCAATTTAAAGACATCACCTCCCCAACCTGGCAAAAAGTAGGTTGCGGGGTGACCAGCCTGGCGATGGTGATTGACTACTATACACCTGCTGCCGTACTGGTAAATACTTTGCTCAAACAAGGTATCGCCGCAGGCGCATACGAGCCCAATGCCGGTTGGACATACAAGGGTTTGATTGATCTTAGTAATAAATATGGTCTCAATGGTGCCAGTTATGACTTGGCAACATTGAGCACTGCCGCCGCCTTCGCGCAGTTTAGCGAATACCTAAAGGACGGCCCGGTGATAGTGTCGGTGCATTATAAGTTTGACCCCAAAAGCACGATACCGCACTTGGTAGTGATAAATGGGATTGTGGGCAACACTCTGTACTACAACGATCCAGCAGCCAAAACAGGAGAGGAACAAATCTCCACTGCCAATTTTTTGAAAGGCTGGAAGAAACGTTTTATAGTCATCCGCCCCACAAAAGAAAGTGGCGTGGTTGCAGTAAACGAATAAAAAATGAGGCAGTTGGTACTGCCCCGCTCTTGTCCTTCATACCCAGCAGGGCTGAATCGTTGTGATGCTGGTTCTGGCCCCCATGGACTCACTATTCAAATAACGAATAGCATTCGCATGCAAGCCATGTATAACCAGTGTGTTCATCCGCGCATGTGCTTCACGACGCATGTCGTCACGCCCTTCACCATGATCAAACTTGATTGGAGGGCCAACAGACTCGCCCACATCTTGTCCAACCCATGAGAAACTTGGATCTTTTCTCTGGTGGACAAGCAGAAGAAAACTCTTCAATAATCCAACCATCAAAGTATCCTCCCATCTTCACACCAAACACAGACCGACTTCCAATGGAAGCATGCGCCTGAATGGGAGCATTGTAAAGCACAGTTTTTATTTTGATTTGCGCTTGGGGACTCGTATGCTTTCGGTAACGGTTGTTTTAGGGTTGGCTTTTGCCTTACCCTTGTGCACAAACCGCCCCGTTATAGCACTCCTCACTACTTTCTTTTTCATGCCTCTATTTTACAACAGGTTTGCATGCTTCTAGCCTAATTTATAAACACTTGCGCTATATGGTAGGAGGCTTTAAACTCCAAAATACACGGACTAGACCCTTCACCTCAGACAAGGAGAACCCGTGATGAGAACGTTCCTTTCAGCAATTCCGATAATCGGGTTGGCCGCTCTTCTGTCGACGTCCGCTTATGCTACCCCACCGCCTGTGGGTTGGGAGGGAGTTCCACTTGGTGTCAGAATCTCGTGCGACACACTCGACCAACTCAAGTCGCTGGCCGAGCAAGGCAACGTCTCGATGGACGCCTTCGGCGCAAAGTACAAGGAATATCACGGAACCACAGGCGACAAGGGTGATCCTATGTGTGTCGTCGGCACTATCTCTGTGGTGGTTACTATCGCGGATGAAGTTGACCTCGGAATCTCCTTCATGGAAGGTCATCCGGAGCACATCTGGGCGCTGCGTATAAAAACCGATGGCTCTGACTGGTGGCTTTTTGACGAAGAAAAGCTTACCAACTCATACTCTGAAACTCCTGCATAGCCCTCACGGGGGCTTTTTTCTTTACCTCAGACAAGAAATGATACAATTGTGCTTATATGAAAAACACAATTAATAGTATGAGCAGGTTTTGGTACCAGCGGTCGTTGGGGTTGTTACTTATCCGCATTGCAACGGGTCTTATTTTTTTGGAGCATGGATGGAGCAAAATCCACAATGTCGGCATGGTGAGCGGGATGATGGTGCACTTCGGGGTTATCGCACCGAGCTTCTTTGGCCCTTTTATCTCCTGGCTTGAAGTCATTGGCGGCCTTATGCTTATTTTTGGCATCCTTACACGCCCTGTTGCCGTTGCATTGGGTATCGAAATGCTTTTTGCAATCTTCCTTACCGGCTTTGGGCGCGGTTTAGGCGCACATGATTTGGAATTCATGCTTATGGCCGCCTCCTTCGGTATTGCACTCGCGGGGTCGGGCCGATTTTCGTTGTACCGGATGGAGTGTGCACACTGTGCCGGCATGCTCTGCAAGGGCGATGGAGATTGCCCGGCAAAAAAATCAGCTTGATATCTTTGAAACTTTTTCGCCGCGGGCGCGTAGTATATATAGGAACGGCATAACATACGGAGCCCTCATGCCTCAAGTTCTTCATCCTGCGGCTGGTTGCCTCCAGCTCCACTTTGGGACACTCGAAAGCGTTGAGGATGCAATCGACCTCTTCGACGCCGACCCGGTGATTGCCATCGTAATGCTACATAAGGCGCACCTGCTGTTTTCCAACAGCGGCTATGAGTTGCGACTACCCAATCGCGCCAATAGGCGCGTCCTGAAGTTGCTGGAGCAGTACGGCATACCGTTTACGACAGACGTTGCGCTGTGTTAAGCAGCTTCGTTCGTTACCCAAGAGAGCCCGACCCGGCTCTTTTTTATATGGTGTACAAAAAAACAGAGCAGTTTCTATCCCGCAGACAATTACTGCGGGTTTTTATTTCCTATATATAAGCAACGGATTCGCATCCTCATACGTATAGTATCTTGTATTGCATTTTACTGATGAAATATAACCGTATCGTTGAAATCATTTGGTTGCCTATAGTCTTGACGGTTCTTTTGGTTGCGGAGACACTCCTTTTTAACTGGTGGCTCAATATTGTGTGGGGGTCTTTTATGTGGCGCTGTGTTGCGGCATCGGTTGGTCTTAGTGTTGCCCTCTTTTTTCCATCGGTATTTTTTGCAAAGAGATATGCACGCTACCTGTACCTCACGGCGATATCTTTACTCGTGAGCCTTATTTTTATTTCGCAATTCTTGTACTACCGATACTCCGGAGGATTTTTGCAGGCTTCATCACTTGTATACTCAAGCCAATCACTCGATCTCATCAGTACCATCAAGACATTGCTCACGTACAAGTTGCTTGTTTTTATAGTGCCGTTGCTTGTGCTGACTGTGGGATATATTGCAATCGACACGGACACACAAGAGAAAAGACTTTCAACAAAAGAAAAGGTTGTTGTATTTTTTTTGGTGGCCATTGTTATTTGCGGCGGATACGGCAGCCTCCTTATATCGGAGCATCTCACGTTTGGGAGCACCGAAGATTTATACGACAACAGCGACATGTACAACCTCTCTTCATTGGTGGCTAAAGTTGGTATCGTCAATTTTTATGCAGAAAGTTTAATCGAGTATGCCTTGGAGCCGCGTGTAGCAAGCGCATCCGATACGGCATTTTTAACCGAGTGGGCCAAAGGGAAGACACTGCCGCCACAGAGCTCCGACTTTGCTGCACTTAAGGGTAAAAATCTTATTTTTATTCAAGTAGAGTCGCTCGAAAATTGGGTCATAGGATACAGCGTCAACGGAGTAGAGGTTGCCCCAAATCTTACAGAACTTGCAGAAGACGGAACATACTTTACCAACTATTACTCGCAAGACGGTGAAGGCAACACCGCAGATGCGGAGTTTTCCACGCAAAACTCGTTGTATCCCCTTCCCGATGCAGTGGCGTTTAGCACCTATGCGGAAAATACGTACGATGCGTTGCCGCACCTGCTTGATACCAACGGGTATACCACAGCGGCAATGCACGGCGACGTTGCAACATTTTGGAATCGCTCCAATGCATATCCTTCGCTTGGCTACGAAGACGTATTCAGCAAGCCCGATTATATTGTGCCGCGACAAGTGGGGCCCGAAGGGTTGGGAGACGACGATTTTTTTGAGCAATCGCTCCCAAAATTAACATCTTTACGGCAACCGTTTATGGCAACGCTGATTACACTCAGCACGCACACGCCGTTTACATTGCCCGCCGATCTCGAAACGCTATCGATACCGAGTGACACAACGCTCACACCGACACAACAACAATATTTGGAAGCAGTGCATTA
>Ga0181520_10000146_pt1 | contig 143681 bp, 108 predicted proteins | sample PEATcosm2014_Bin_29_FD_132451 | JGI IMG/M metagenome (GOLD analysis project Ga0181520, IMG submission 132451) | Peatland microbial communities from MTU Mesocosm Facility, Houghton, MI, USA - PEATcosm2014_Bin02_30_metaG | ecosystem: Environmental > Terrestrial > Soil > Wetlands > Peat | place... | reverse complement strand
CGGCGGAGGCACGCCTGGAGGAAAGCGACGGGGTGCCGGTGGCCTTGATCCGGCGTTTTGATCGCACGGACGATGGCCGCCGTCTGATGTATGTCTCGTCCGCGACCCTCCTCGGTGTCGATATCGGCGACACGGGGGAGCATTGCTATCCGGAAATCGTCGATGCCATCCGCGTGCATGGCGCCGACGTCACGACCGACATCGAGGAACTCTGGCGGCGGATGGCCCCGGGTGATTGCTCACCCTGATTCCCACAGACCCGTACGTGCAGAATTACTGCATACGGTTCCTCAAGTAACTCCTTGACTTCGCACGCGGCACACGGAATGTAAGGCTAAACTACCGTGTTGGCGAATCGTTGGTTGTCGTGATCGTTCTGGACCGCCAGAGCCGGCCGCTTCTTGCTTCCCCGCCCTCCAGCAAAGGGGATCTCGACGATGACCACGTCGGCACGATTCATTGATAGCTTTCCAGCAGCGGGTCTTTGGCGTCGTCCTCGGCCATGGCTTTGTCGATCATCGGATAGAATTCCCGCGGATCGAAGTCGTCCCGGAGCGTTGCAGCCATCCGCTGGAATTGCTCGGCGGAAACCAGATAGTAAACGCGGTTCGTGGCCGGATCGACGACCTCGACGGGCGTGCCGGCCTCAGCGGCTTCGCGCAGTGATTTCTCCAATGTAGCGTGAGTCATTTCTTACGTTTACCGAGCGGGCGATTGGCAATCAATGGCCTCCGACTCCCACCAAAGATTCGTGCCTTGTGGATTGGAACGAGGCGCCGAAAATGCAACAAGCGATTGGGTTTGCGACGCAAGTTCGCGCCGTCTGCAAATGGCGCGGAGATTCTTTGCGTATTATGTGGGTATAAAGCGCGCTGAAAAAGATTCAGCCGCACCTGAATATTTCCCGACACCGCACTTAAATTAAAAGCTGGAAGAGAACCTTGCGTGTCCTATCCCAATTCACTGTACGCGCGGCCTCATGTGGCCCGATTTTGCCCGCGCACTATGGGTGTACAACAAATCATCATTAGAGTTGGAAGCGGCCTTTTTCCCGCAGTTTGCGCTGTGTAAGATACTGCTTTTGGTAAGAAACGAATACCTCTGTGGAACTAAAAAATCGATGAGAAAAGCGCGCAAATCTGATTTCGGGCAAGAAGGGCAAAAACCACCCATAAGATTGGTGGTATAATCGTTATCCGCGTCGTGTTAAAGCGAGTCACCTTGCCGGAGAGATATATGAAGACTACCCATTTAATCGGCACCATTGTGCTGGGCATCGTCTGTACACCAGCCGTAGCCGCCGATCCCCAGGCGCCGCAGCCGGCCAAGCTGCCGCCACGCATCCGCGTCGATCGTGAGCACCATCGTTTCGTCGACGTCGGCGGTAAGCCCTTTCTGCCCTTCGGCGTGACTTACTACCGTCCCGGCACCGGTTGGGCGCCGCAGTTGTGGAAGCAATTCGACGCCGAGGCCACTCGCCGCGACTTCGCCAAGCTGAAGAAACAAGGCGCCAGTGTCGTGCGAGTCTTCATCTCCTTCGGCTCCTTTTTCACCGAGCCGGGCAAGCTCAACCCCGCGGGGTTGGCCAAGTTCGATCGGCTCCTCGACCTGGCCGACGAGGCCGGCCTCTACGTTCATCCCACAGGCCCCGATGCCTGGGAAGGTATGCCGGCGTGGACCGCAAGCTTGAACGTCTTCAGCAACGACACCAACGACGCATGTCTTGCGGCGCTGGAAACCTACTGGCGCTGGTTTGCCGGTCGCTATCGCGGCCGCAGCACGATCTGGGCTTACGATCTGCGAAACGAGCCACACCTGGCTTGGGATACGCCGTACCTCCGCACGCAATGGGATGCGTGGCGCAATGCCTACGGCCAAGGGCCGGCGGCCGTGCCACGCGCAAACGCGAATCCGCCCGCCGCCGAGTTGGCCGACTATCAGCGTTTTCGCGAGAGCATCGCCGAGAAGTGGGTGGCCCGGCAGTCCGCGGCGATCCATGCGGCCGACCCCAATGCCTTGGTGACCGTGGGCCTGCTGCAGTGGTCCGTGCCGGCACAACGGCTGGCGATCGATCAATATTCGGGCTTTCGGCCGTCGGTCATCGCCAATCACCTTGATTTCATGGAACTGCACTTCTATCCGTTGGTAACGGGCGCGTATGGCTACGAGAGTCCCGCGGCCGAGACAACGAACTTGGCGGTGCTGGAGGCGATGGCGCGGGAATGTGCCAAACCGGGCCTGCCCCTGGTGATCGCCGAGTTTGGCTGGTACGGCGGCGGGCCGCTGAATCCCAAGGGCAAGCCCGCCAGCGAGGAGCAACAGTCGCAATGGTGCCGGCATTTGCTGGATGTCACATCGCCCATGGCCTGCGGTTGGCTGAATTGGGGCATGTATGACCATCCCCAGGCCCAAGATGTCAGCATATTCACTGGCCTGTTCACCGTGGACGGCAAGGAAAAGGCGTGGGGCCGCACGTTTCGCGAGGCGGCCGAGCAGTTCCGGGCCAATCCCCCACGGTACGCTCTGCCCAATCGCCCCAATCTGCCCTGGGCGGCCTGCACGGCCAGCGGCGACGAGATGGAGAAATTCCGCCAGACCTATCTGGCGGCCTTCTCGGCGGCGTGGAAGTGAGTGGTTTACAACGCGCTGGTAACTCGCTACACTTCCATTTTGAACGATGCAGGTAAGCTAAGGGGCAACCGACGAATAACTTCCGGATTTGGGTGGCACTAAGTAAGTTGGTCCAGACCCCACTCGGCTTGCCCGGGTCGGTGGATGAGGTTGAACGGCTATTGTGCGAAACCGCCCCCTGATCTTGCTTCCTTCGGCGGGAAAGGCCGCCGTAGGCGGCCTTTCCCGCCGAAGGAAGAGGGTGGGGGGAGACGCAGAGTTTGTTAGCTTTTCAACCTTGTTCACCGACCCGGGCAAGCCGGGTGGGGTCTGGAGACACGCGTCGTAAGCCGCAACTGATTCGGAATGAGGCACTGTTTACGAAGTTGAGCAGGTTCTAGCGGCAGGTACTCGGTATTGCGGATACATTGACAAGACACAGCGAGACATACATGGATACTCCAGCACTCTCCGGCAAGGAAACGATGACATCCCGCCAGCGGATGTTGGCCGCCCTGAACCACCAGACGCCCGACCGCGTGCCGATCGATCTGGGTGGCAACCAGACGGGTATCCACAAACTTGCTTATGACGCCCTGCTGAAACATCTGGGCATCAGGGACGAGATCACCATCATGGACGCCGTCCAGCAGCTTGCCCAACCGTGCGAGGCGGTTTTGGAGCGGTTCCATGTGGATACCCGCTACGTGGCCGCCAAGGCGGCAGCCGGATTCAAAGGTGGTATCGAGCAGAACCGCCGCGATGGGCGGCTGTGGCACGACCTCCGCGACGAGTTCGGCGTCGTCTGGTCCATGCCCGACGACTATCCCTATTATATGGACATCTCCCACCATCCGCTGGCCAAGGCGACGCTGGCCGAGATTGCCGCCTATCCGTTTCCCAAGGGCGACGATCCGGGGCGGTTCGAAGGCCTGCGGGAGCGGGCACTGACGCTGAAGAAAGAGACGCCCTACGCGGTCGTGAGCGGCATTTCCGGCGTTGTCTATGAGATCTGCTGGTACATGCGCGGCTTGGAACAATGGCTTATGGACCTGGTGACCGAGCCTGAGTTCTGTGAAGCCGTTCTCGATCAGACGCTGAAATTCTGGCTGGACTGGTTCCGCGTGTTTCTCGACGAAGTGGGGGACGTCGTGGACGTGATTATGATCGGCGACGACTTGGCGGGGCAGAAGGGGCCGCTCTTTCGGCCGGAGGTCTATCGCACGCTGGTTAAGCCGCGGCAGAAGCGACTGGTGCAGTACATCCGTTCGCGCACTCAGGCCAAGATCTGGTATCACACCTGCGGCGCGTGTACGGGTTACATCCCCGATCTGCTGGACAACGGCATCGACATCCTCAACCCGGTCCAGGTGAGCGCCAAGGATATGGACCCGGCGGCGCTCAAGTCCCGCTTCGGCGACCAACTCGTTTTTTGGGGCGGTGCGATCGACGCCCAACATGTGCTGCCAGTCGCTTCGCCGGAGACAGTCCGCGAGCATGTCCGCCGCAACCTGGCCGCCTGGAAGCCCCACGGCGGCTATGTGTTCAACAACGTCCACAATATCCAGGCGGGCGTTCCGCCCGAGAATATTGTCGCCATGTATGATGCGGCCTACGAATTCGGGTTCTATTGCCTTGCCGATGCTTCCTGCCTACACTAACAGTGTGGAAATTTGCGATTTGAAATTTGAGCTTTGGATTTTAGATCCCCGATCCTCCATTCCCGATCCCTTTCCCCTGTGCCGACTTACGAACCCGTACTCCTGGCGAATATTGGCAAAGAGAACAGCCACAAGCTGGCCGTCTACGAGGCGGGCGGCGGGTATCGCGCGTTGCGCAAGGCCCTGAAGGAAATGAGTCCCGACGACGTGCTCGGCACGGTGCGCACGGCCGGGCTACGGGGCCGCGGCGGGGCCGGTTTCCCGACGGGCTTGAAGTGGTCGTTCCTGCCCAAGGACCACCCGGGACCGATCTATCTTTGCGTCAACGCCGACGAAAGCGAGCCGGGCACGTTCGTCAACCGCGTGCAGATGGAGGGCGATCCGCACCAGATCGTGGAAGGCATCATTCTTAGCGCCTACGCCACGAAGGCCACAACCGCCTACCTGTATCTGCGTTACGAGTATCCGCTCTGCGCCGCGCGCATGCAGGGCGCGATCGACGAGGCCTACTCCGCCGGTTACCTCGGCAAGCATATCCTCGGCTCGCAGTACTCGCTCGATCTGTTCATTCATCGCGGGGCCGGGGCCTATGTCTGCGGCGAAGAGACCGGCCTGATCGAAAGCCTGGAGGGCAAGCGGGCCTGGCCGCGGATCAAGCCGCCGTTTCCCGCCGTCGAGGGCCTCTTCCGCAAGCCCACCGTGGTGAACAACGTGGAGACAATGGCCTGCGTCGTGCATGTCATCGATCGCGGCATCCAGTGGTTCCGCTCGATCGGCGTACAACCCAATCCCCACGATCCCCGCGACGTCGGCAGCCTGGGTCCAAAGCTCTACGGCATCAGCGGCCACGTGAACCGGCCCGGCTGTTACGAGGCCCCGCTGGGCATCACCGCGCGGCAGGCGATCGAAGAGATGGCCGGCGGAGTGTGGAAAGGCCGTAAGCCCAAGGCCGTGATCCCGGGCGGACTGAGCACGGGCGTGATGACGGCCGAGGAGCTCGACACGCCGCTGGATTTCGTCGGCCCCGGGAAAGTGGGTTGTCTGGGCCTGGGCACGGCCTGCCTGATCGTGCTGGACGAAACCTACTCGATGATGGATTTTCTGTATAATAGCTGCCGCTTCTTCGCCCACGAGAGTTGCGGCCAATGCACGCCCTGCCGCGAAGGCACGCATTGGTCGATGATGATCCTCGACCGCATCAAAGCCGGCCGTGGACGGTGGATCGACCTGGACTACCTGGCGGAGGTGGGCAACACGATCGGCATCATGCCCGGCACGACGATTTGCGGCCTGGCCGACGGCGCCGCCTGGCCCATCAAGACCACGGTCCGCAAGTTCCGGCCCGAGTTGGAAGAGTACATCAAACGTACCAACCCCGCTGGCTACGCCAGCACGGAAGCGGCCCCGGCGCTGGCAAGTGCGAATGGCAAACCGCATTAGGAGATTGTAAATTGAAGATTTATTTACACGGTCGACGTCCAAGCGAGCGACAAATGCAAGGGAGAATGACTCGTTTCGCTCGGCCCGCCCTACAAGGCTGAGTACTGAGTACTGAGTACTGAATCCTAACCACGATCAAGATCTAGACTCCAAGAACTCCCCAGTCGCCCCATGCCCAAGATCACCATCGACGGACGCGAAATCGAACTGCCCGACGGCCAGCGCATCAACGCGATCGAGGCCGCCAAGCAGGCCGGTGTCGAGATCCCGCACTACTGCTACCACGCGGGCCTGCCGGTCGTGGGTAGTTGCCGCATGTGCCTGATCGAGACGGGCAATCGTGACGCCAAGACCGGCGAGATCAAGATGCAGCCCAAAGTCGTGCCCGGCTGCACCGTGCCGGCTGCCGACGGGCTGGTGATCGTGACGGCCAGCGAGAAGGTGCGGCAGGCCCGGGCGATGGTTGAAGAGGACCTGCTCCTGCGGCATCCGGTCGATTGCCCCATCTGCGACAAGGCAGGCGAGTGCGTCTTGCAGGACTACCATTTCCGCTATGGCCAGGCCAGCCGGCGGACCGATGTCAGGCCCTTCACCAGCCGCAGGCGCGACCTGGGCGACATCAACTTGTTCATCGACCGCTGCGTGATGTGCTCGCGCTGCGTACGATTCTGTGCCAACGTGAGCGGTACGGCTGAGCTGATGGTCACCGAGCGCGGCGCCCATGAAGAGATTGACGTGGTGCCCGGCTTTCCGCTGCACAACGAGCTATCCGGCAACGTGGTCGACCTGTGCCCCGTCGGCGCGCTGTGCGACAAGGATTTCATGTACCAGCAACGCGTCTGGTTCATGCGGCGGCACCGCAGCGTTTGCACGGGCTGCGCGATCGGCTGCTCGATCTGGGTGGAGGAGAACCAGGACCGCATCTATCGCCTCAAGCCCCGCGAGAATCCGCATGTCAACAAGTGGTGGATCTGCAACCAGGGCCGCTACGGCTACCACCACGTGCATGACGAGAAGCGCCTGGCGGTTCCGCGCGTTCGCAAGGACGGCCAGACTGTCGAGCGGAATTGGGATGGCCTGCCGGAGGAACTGAAGGAAAAGCTCTCCGCCGCTGGCCGCCTGGGCGGACTGTTTTCGCCATTTCTCAGCGTGGAAGAGGCCTACCTGCTGGCCAAGCTGCTGCGCTCGATCGATCCGCAGGCGGTGTTGGCGATGGGCCCTGTACCGCGGGTCGGCGAGGATCAGAAGTTCCCCGGGTTTGTCATCGCGGCGGAGAAGGCGCCCAATCGCCGCGGGGTCGAGGAGATCCTCGGCTACTTCATGCACAAGGTGCTCTCGCTGGACGACTTCGTGAAGGAAATCGGCCGGGACGAGTTGCGTGGCGTGTGGATTTCCGGCGGCTACAAAGGGCCGTGGATCGAGGAACCGGTTGCCCGGCGGTTCGAGAAGCTCCCGCTCTTGATCGTGCAGGACCTGTTCTCCTCGCCGCTCTCGGATCGGGCGACCTATGTGTTGCCGGCCGCGGCCTTTGCCGAGCGTGAAGGTTCCTACATGAATCGCAACGACAACCTGCAAACCGCGACCGTGGCCGTACGTCCGCCCTGGGGCGTGAGGGCGGAAGGTTCGTTGTTCTGGCAGATGTTGGGTCGCAAGGGTCTTTATAATTCGCGCGCCGTGCTGGACGACCTGAGCCGCGAGGTCCTGTATTTTGCCCCCGCCGCCCGCCCCTTGCCGGAAACTGGCTTGGATATGAAGATCAACAAGCTAGCCGAGGCCGGTGCCCTGACGGCGAAGATGGCTTAGTGGAATGCAGATTTTGAAGAAGGCCCTTTATGCTCCCCATCGTCGTTGAAGCCCTGATCAAGATCGCGCTGGTAATCGGCGGACTGATGACGGCTGCCGCCTACCTGGTGCTGGGCGAGCGGTGGATCGCCGCCTGGATCCAGGACCGCCTGGGCCCAAACCGCACGGGTATTCCGCTGACTAAGATCCGCATGTTCGGCCTGGGCCAGCCGCTGGCCGACGGCGTGAAGTTTCTCTTCAAGGCCGAATACACGCCCGCCCACGTCGATAAGGGCTTGTACTTCTTCGCCCCCATGACGATCTTTGTTACGGCGATCGCGGTCTTCGCCGTCATTCCCTTCGGCAGCGTCTTGCCGGGCGGAATCTTTCCGTCAAGCTGGGGCGTGCAGCAACCGATCAAGCTTGTGATCGCGCCCGGTGTGGATGTCGGCATGCTCTTCATCTTCGCCATGGGCAGTATTGCCGTCTATGGCGTGGTACTGGGCGGCTGGGCCAGCAATAGCAAGTACAGCTTTCTGGGCGGGCTGCGAAGCAGCGCGCAGTTGATTGCCTACGAACTGCCCTTGGGCCTGGGCATTCTCGGCGTGGTGCTGGCCTCGGGTTCGTTGCGGTTGGACGCCATCATGGAGCAGCAGGCGCAAAACGGGGCGTGGAACGCCTTTGTGCAGCCGCTGGGGATGATGGTCTTCTGCGTGGCGGCCTTTGCCGAGGCCGGCCGCATGCCCTTCGACCTGCCTGAGTGCGAGCAGGAGCTGATCGGCGGCTACCATACCGAATACTTCGCGATCAAGCTGATGATGTACCTGGTAGGCGAATACCTGCACATGGTCGCCGCGGCCTTCCTGATCGTGATCTTGTTCTTCGGCGGCTGGCATTTCTGGGGCCTGACCGGATCGGACAGCCAAGTGACGTGGGTCGAGGCGATCTTGCGGATCGTGGTGCTCAACGTCAAGGTGCTGGGCGTGATCTTCTTCTTCATGGTGGCCCGCTGGAGTTGGGCCCGTTTTCGTTACGATCAATTGATGTCGTTGGCCTGGCTCGTGATGTTGCCGCTGGGCATGGTCAATGTGGCCTATGTGGCAACTTGGGAAGAGTACGGCGAAACGTGGGCACAAAGCACTCATCTTTCACCGCAAGTGGCCATGGCGGTCTGTGGCTGGGCCGTGTTCCTGGTGAGCTGGTACGTGGCCACAAAGCTCTCGCCGCCGATGAGCGACAACCATCCCCGCCTACAACCGGAGGCGGACGTCGTGCCGGTCGACCCCGTAAAAATATGAACGCCGAAGATTCCAAAATCCGCTGGATCGAGCCGCCTAGACTTGGCATGTTGGGTAAGAGCTACCTGATGCTGTTCATCAAGGGCTTGACGACGGCCTTGCGGCACTTGTTCTTCCACAAGAAAACCACGCTGCAGTCGCCGGAGGAACGACATGAGATCGTCGATCCGGTAAACTATCGCGGCGTGCATCGTTTGAACAAGGACGAGCAGGGCCGCGTGAAGTGCGTGGCCTGTTTCCTTTGCGCCACGGCCTGTCCGGCCCACTGTATCGACATTGTAGCCGAGCCGAGCCCCTGGCCCGATCGGGAAAAGTATCCCAAGGTCTTCAACATTGATGAGTTGCGTTGCATCTATTGCGGCATGTGCGAGCAGGCCTGCCCGGTCGAGGCGATCGAGCTGACGAGTTTGTATGACCTGACGGGGGCAAGCCGCGAGGAAATGATCTTCGACAAGGAGAAACTGTTGAGCGTTTTCGACCAGACCAAGGACCGCGAGCCGATGCCCTCGAAGCGTGCGGTCGCTGCTTCGGGAGATTCGCCATGAGTGCTTCGCAAGCGATTCTGCCCTTGGGAACGGCGCTGGCGGCCGTGGGCATCTGGTGGCTCTTGCCCGGAAGCGGCATGCGGCGACGCACGCTGGGGGGAGTGCTGGCCGTAATCGGTTTTGGGTTTCTCGGCGCGTTGGTGCCTGCCGTGAGCAACTGGTTCACCAGCGGCGTGTTTCACGCCGTTGCCGGGGCAACGATCGTGGCCGCCGTGGCAACGATCAGTTTCCGCAATCCCGTCTATTGTGCAATCTGGTTCGGCATGACCCTCACCGGCACGGCCGGATTGTTCCTGCTGGCCGGGGCCGAGTTCCTGGCGGTCGCCACGCTGGTGGTCTACGCGGGTGCAATCCTCGTGACGTTCCTCTTCGTGCTCATGCTCGCCGCGCCGGAAGGCCACGCCTACTACGATCGCCACAGTTGGGAGGCGATGATCTCGGCCTTCACCGGCGCGGTGCTGGTGGGCATCCTGACAATGATGATCGGTTCCGCGATGCTGAAAGCGGAAGCCGTGCAGGCTTCCGGCCCTGCGCCAACCTTGGCGGAGCCGTCCGTTCCGGCTGCCGCCCAGCCCGCGCCCTATACGATTTCACGGCTGGGGGCCGAGCTTTTCACGCGTTATCTGGTCGCGGTGGAAGTGGCCGGGACCTTGCTCTTTGCGGCCCTGGTGGGCGCGGCGGTGATTGTCACGCAAGGCCGCGCGGCCATGAAAGCCTCGGCCGTAACGCGGGAAGGAGATGCCGTCCATGTCTCCTGAACAGGTCCTGCACGATCAATTGGCCGCATTACAGAGTTTCTTGGCCGTCGGCGCGGTGTTGTTCGGCGTGGGGCTGATCGGCTTTTTGAGCCGGCGGAACATGATTGTCATGTTTCTCTCGGCCGAGATGATGTTGCAAGGCGTGTCGCTCAGCCTGGTGGCATGGGGCCGCTATCGCCATGATCTGGGTGGCCAGATGCTGGTGATTTTCATCATCGCTGTAGCCGCCTGCGAAGCGGCCATCGCCCTGGCCCTGGTGCTCATGCTCTTCGAGCGCAAGGGCAACCTGGACATCGCCAAGTGGCAGGAATTGCGCGAGTCGAACCAGCCACCGTTCGAAGAAGAGTGGCAGCCGCCGGAGGACAAGGAAGAGCCCCCGCAATGGCCGCACTTGCCCCCGGCAGGCGTGTTGCCGGAATCGGTCTCCCAGAAAGAGTTTTACCGCCGCAAGGTCTGAGTCGCCGCATGCATTCGTACATTTCCAATCTGCTGATCCTGATTCCCGCGCTGCCCTTGCTGGCCGCGGCGGTAGTTGCCGTGTTCGGTAAGCGGGTCTTGCGCGAGCAGAGCCATTGGCCGGTAGTCCTGGCCTTGGCCGGCTCCTGTGCGGCGAGCGTGTTGCTGGTCTTCGCCGTGCAGCGGGCACAGCAAGACGGCCCGCACGAGCATTTGGTGAAGCTCTGGACGTGGGCCACCGTGGACGCTCCAGTACTCAGTACTCAGTACTCAGTACCCAGTACACCAACCTCCGACGGTGAAGCGGAATCGAAAGCACCGGCCGACACGCCCGCCTTCCGCATGGACATCGTCCTCCGCGCCGATTCACTGACGGCCATCATGCTGGCCATGGTCACCTTCGTCAGCACGCTGGTGGCAATCTACGCCAAGGGCTACATGCACGGCGATTCGGGCTACTGGCGGTTCTTCGCCTACGTGGCCCTCTTCGTCTTCTCGATGACGATGCTCGTTTCGGTGAGCAACTTCGTGCTGCTGTACGTTTTCTGGGAAGCGGTGGGCCTGTGCAGCTATCTGCTCATCGGTTTCTGGTTCGAGAAGCCGGCGGCCTCGGCGGCCGGCCTGAAAGCCTTTCTTGTCACCCGCGTGGGCGACTTCGGTTTCGCCCTGGGCGTGTTCCTGCTGTGGACCACCTTCGGCACGCTGGACTTCCACGATTCCAAGGTCCAAACAATTCCCGGCACGCACGGCCGCGCGGCGACGAGCGTCGTGTATTTGGCTCCGCAGGAGATCAACGACGAGAACATTTCGGGCACGGTCCAGCACGGTATCTTCGGGGATTGGCGGCTGGCGCAGAAAAGTCCGTATGGCGATATCCCGGACGCCACGATCCTGGCCGTCTGCCTGCTGCTGTTCATGGGGGCTTGCGGCAAGAGCGCGCAGTTCCCGCTGCACGTCTGGCTGCCCGATGCGATGGAAGGCCCTACGCCGGTCAGCGCCTTGATCCACGCGGCCACAATGGTCACGGCCGGCGTTTACCTGGTCGCCCGCTGCACGCCCTTGTTTGCGGCTGCGCCCGACGCCCGGGAAACGGTGGCCACGATCGGTTGCTTCACGGCCTTGTTTGCCGCGCTGATCGCCTTGACGCAAACCGATTTGAAACGGATCCTGGCCTACTCGACCGTCAGCCAACTCGGCTATATGTTCCTGGCCCTGGGCACCGGCAGCCAGCCCGGCGTGACCGCCGGCATGTTCCACTTGTTCACCCATGCGTTCTTCAAGGCCCTGCTATTCCTCGGGGCGGGCAGCGTGATGCATGCCATGGGTGGCGTGATCGACATTCGCCAGTTCGGCGGGCTGCGGCGGAAGATGCCGATCACGCATTGGACGTTCCTGTTTGGCTGCCTGGCCCTCTCGGGCATTTTCCCCTTCGCCGGCTTCTGGAGCAAAGACGCCATCCTGGCCGCAGTGGCGGAAAAGGCCGCCGCGGTCCACACGAGTTCGATCTACGAATACCTGTATTACGGCGGAACGTTTGCGGCCTTTCTTACCGCGTTCTATACGTTCCGCGCCTATTTCCTCACGTTCCAGGGCGAGGAACGGATTCCCAAGGAGGCTGGCCATCATGCCCACGAGTCGCCACCGGCCATGACCGGTCCCTTGGTGATCCTGGCGATCGGCGCGCTGGCAGTGGGCGCTTATTTCCAATGGACGGGTGATTTCCTTAATCCCAACGGGTTCCTCATGCAAACGCCCGTGCTGACGGCGCTGAAAGCGCCCGGAGCGGAGGGCGCCGAACATGGTTCCTTACACCTTACCGTGGCCCTGATTAGCACGGCCGTGGCCCTGGCCGGAATCGGCCTGGCCTGGCTGTTTTACCTAGCGCGGCCGGACTTGGCCGAGTCAGTAACGAAGTCGGCCAAGTCGCTTGGCCTTTACGGCCTTTCCCACGGCAAGTTCTTCATCGATGAGATCTACGCGGCCTTGATCGTCCGCCCGCTGGAGGCGTTTGCCGGGCTGCTGGCTTGGGCCGATCGGCACTTGATCGACACCCTGGTGAATCTTGTCGGCGCCTTCCCGCGGGCGCTGGGCGCGATGCTTCGCCCGTTACAAGGCGGACTGGTGCAGTTTTATGCCCTCGTGATGGCGCTAGGTGTCCTGGCACTGGTGGGGGCGTTGTTGTGGTAAGGTATCCGGCACACTCCGTGTGCCGATGGCAGCGGCACACGGAGTGTGCCGGATACATTTGAGTCCTTTAACCTATGAAAATCCACTTGTTGCTCGTAACCCTGTTGCTTCCGGCGGCAGTCGCGGTCCTGGCCGGCCTGGGGCGGACGCAGGCCCGCTGCTGGGCGCTAGCAGCCTCGCTGGCGACGCTCATAGGGGCGATCGTGCTCGTGGTCAGGTTCCACGTCGGCGACACGGCCTTCGCGGCCACCGATTACCCTTGGTTCGCCGCGGCGGGTGTTCCCCTGGACATTCGCTTCAGCATCGCGCTGGACGGCCTGAGCCTCTGGCTCTTCGCGCTGACGGCCCTACTGTTGCTGGTCGCCGTGCTGATAAGCTGGAATGCGATCAAGGAGCAAGCATCACTGTACTATCGTTTGCTGCTAGTGCTGGGCACGGGCATGCTCGGCGTGTTCGTCGCCCGCGACATTATCCTCTTCTACCTGTTCTTCGAATTCACGCTGGTGCCGTTGTTCTTCCTCATCGGCATTTGGGGGAGCGACCAGCGGCGCTACGCGGCGATCAAGTTCTTCCTATTCACGTTGGCCGGTAGCTTGCTGACACTGCTGGGCCTGATCGCGATCGTCTTGTGGGACTACGCGCACGCCGGCCACGGATCAGTAATGACGTTCTCGATACCGGAACTGACGAAGCATCTGCAACATAGCGCCGAAATGCATCAAGGCATGCCGCTGGGCCTGCAGGTCGGGATCTTCTTGGCCCTCTTCGCCGGGTTTGCCATCAAGGTTCCGCTCTTCCCCTTGCACACCTGGCTGCCGCTGGCCCACGTCGAGGCCCCGGCCGCGGGCAGCGTGCTCCTGGCAGGCGTGCTCTTGAAGATCGGCACCTACGGCTTCTTGCGATTCAACCTGCCGATGCTTCCTGAGGCCACAGCCGCCTGCATGCCTTACCTGCTCTGGATCTCGGTGGGCGGCATCATCTACGGAGCCCTGGTGGCCTTGGCCCAAAGCGACTTGAAGCGGCTGATCGCCTATTCCAGCGTCAGCCACCTGGGCTTCTGCATGCTCGGTATTTTCGCCCTCAATCCCGTGGCCTTGCAAGGCGGCACCTTGCAGATGATCAATCACGGGCTCTCGACCGGCGGCCTGTTCGCCCTGGTGGGCATGCTCTACGAACGCTATCACACGCGGAAAATCGCCGACTTTGGCGGCATCGCCCGCGAGGTCCCCGTGCTGGCCTTCTTCATGGTCTTCATGACGCTCTCCAGTATCGGCCTGCCGGGGCTGAACGGATTCGTGGGCGAGTTCCTCTTGCTGATGGGCATGTTCCAGCGAGCGTGGGGCGCGGCGGCGGGTCCCTGGACCGCGCAGTACAAGGTCATCGCCGTGCTGGCCGCTAGCGGCGTGGTGCTAGGGGCATGGTACATGTTGTCGCTGGTGGCGCGGGTCTTCTTCGGCCCCTTGCGGGAGCGGAAACACGCCGAGCCGATCGCCGACCTCAGCCTGCGCGAGGTCTTGGCCCTGGTGCCCTTGTGCCTGGTCATCGTCTGGATCGGCGTGCAGCCGAAATTCATCCTCGACCGCCTGGCGCCCAGCATCGACCAATTGGCCGGCCCGGCGATGCGCGCGGCCGATGCGGGAAACAGCCTGAAGAAGGAGGCAGATCGTGTCCCTTAACGTCGTCTGTTTCCTGAGTGCCGAAATCGTGCTCGTCGTGGCAGGCCTGGCGATCTATCTCGGCGGGGCCTTCTCCGCCTCGCAGAAGGCCTGGGCGCCGATTGCCTTCGGCGCTATCCTCTTGGCGGCCGCTTCGCTCTGGTCATGCGGCGGAAACGATCGCTACTTGGGGCACGTTGCCACGGCCAAAATTCAACACGCGCACGGAGAAATGATTACCGCATCGGACGTTGCTCGGCAAATCTCGGTGTCCGCCGATACCACGCCGGTGATGCCCGATCCGCTCTCCGCCTACGGCCGCTGGTTCGCGCTGGCGATCGGCGCGGTCATGGTGCTCATGGCCTGGCAGCCGCTGGCGCATGGCGGCGCACCGGAGTATCTAGGCTCGCTCTTGCTGGTGATCGCCGGGCTGATGCTGGTGGCCTCCGCGGCAAACCTCGTACTGCTGTTCGTAGGACTGGAACTGGTCTCGATCCCCACCTACATTCTCTTGTCGCTGGGGCGCCGCGACCCGGCGGGCCAGGAATCGACCGCCAAGTATTTCTACCTGAGCGTGTTGGCCTCGGCAATCTTGCTGTACGGCCTGAGCTTTCTGTATGGCGTCAACGGCACGATGCAACTGACGCGCTTTCCGCACTCGCCGCTGGCTATGCCTACGGGGCTTGAGTCGCTGGGGGCGGTGGCGATGGTCCTGGTGGTCGCCGGGCTTTGCTTCCGCCTCACAGCGGCACCGTTTCACTTCTACGCCCCGGACGTTTACCAGGGCACGATCCAGGCCAACGCGGCCTTGCTCTCGGCCATTCCCAAGGCGGCCGGACTCCTGGCCCTGGTACGGCTGGTCGTCCAGGGCATGCCGGAAACGGGACCGCACGGCTGGAAAGTCTTTCTGATCCTTGCCGTGCTGACGATGACCTTGGGCAACGTGTTGGCCCTCTGGCAGGACAACGTCCGCCGGCTGATGGCCTACTCATCGATTGCCAACGCGGGCTACATGCTCATCGGCCTGGCGGTGGGCCTGGCGACGGGGCCGGCCAATGGCGTCTGGGACGGCATTGGGGCCGCGTTCTTCTATCTTTGCGTCTATGTGGCGGCCACGCTCGGCACGTTCGCGGTCCTGGCGTACCTTGGCCGCCGGCGGCAGCAGATCGAAAGCGTCGACGAGCTGGCCGGCTTGGGCCGCACCCATCCTATCATGGCCGCGACCTTGGCCGTTTGCATGTTCAGTCTTGCCGGGCTGCCGCCCATAGCTGGCCTGTGGGGCAAGCTGCTGCTCTTCGGCAGCGCCTTGAATGTCCAGGCAGCAAGCGGCGGCCCGCTACGACCGTGGTTCGTCGCCCTGGCTATTATCGGTGTCTTGAACGCGGCGGTGGGGGCCTACTACTATCTCCGCATCGTAAGCCTGATGTATTTCCGCGAACCGCTGGCCGTGCAGCGTGCCGAAGGCGGCCGCGGCGCCTATCTCGCCGCGCTCGTGTGCGGCCTGGCGGTACTTGTCTTGGGCTTCTATCCCGGACCACTGATGAAGCAGTGCATGCAGGCAGGGAGCAGGGCGCAGGACTCGCTGGAAACGCACCAAGACGCCGACAATCGGGCGATTTCTTTGGACGCCGCGCATCGGTAGCGCCTGGCGGTCAATTTCAAGAACGCCCTGGAATATCCGCGCAATTCGCTCTTGGAATGCCGGGAGAATGTTGGTAGACTTCCGCCTCAAAATGGAAAGCGGCCGGCGGCCATGCCTGCGCATGGGGCCTGCCGTACTGTATAGCTCGCAACCGAAGGAGCAGTTGCGGTGGCCATCATCGACAGTGACTCCCGCGCGGTCGGTTTCAGCATGCGGACGGGGTACTACCTGGCCCATTGCAGCTTGGCGGCCTATGGCGGCCCGGGCGATTGGCCGCAGACCCTGGCCTTGGGCGATTCCATGCGCGCATTCCAGTGCAAGGAATTCCACGGATTCGTGGCCGCCCAGCAGAACGTGGCAATCGTCGCCTTTCGCGGCACGGTATCGATCGGCAACGCCCTGACCGACGCCACGGCGGCACTAGTCCGCCAGAACATCTTCCCGGGGTTGGTCCACCTGGGTTTTGCCCACGCGGCGGAAACCGTATATCCGACCGTCCGCGACCTGCTCGCCGCGCAGGATCGAAAACTGCCGATCCTGGTTACAGGCCACAGCCTGGGCGGGGCCATGGCCACCTTGGTCGCCCACCGGCTGGCAGCCGACGGCTTTCCGGTCCGCGCCGTCTACAGCTACGGTTCGCCGCGGCCCGGCGATCGCAATTTCCGCGACGCCTATCGCGTGCCCCACTACCGCTTCGTGAACGACAACGACCTGGTGCCGCACCTGCCCATGAAATGGTGCTTCCATCACGTGGGCGCTTTGAAACTGCTCACGCCCGAGGGCAAGCTGCTGGAACACGATCACGATTGGAAGGCCAAAAAGCGGAAGCTCGTCAAGCACGCCAAGCACGTGCAGCGGGCCCATCGCAAGAACGAGGACCCGCCTTTGAAGCTGGGCGAATTCGACTGGCTGGCCGACCACCACATGGCCGGCTATATTGCCGGCATCGCCCGCCTGTTGCCGCGCGTCCCGCGGCGGCGGCATCCCGAGTATGCGGGCCTGGAACTCCACGGCGTGCCCTTGCACTACATCGACGAACCGGCGGAAGCGAGCGTCAGCCGGCCGAAAATGCTGGATGTGCCCCAGTCGCCTGCCCCGCCCATCACGCAAAGCGATCTGGCCGCAGCCTTCGTCCAGCAACCGCAGCGGCGGCCGTAAGAACGTGCGGAAAAGATGTGAAAACGCCCGATTGTTGGAGTCCCGCCTTATGGGCTTTGACTCGCAAAACCGGTAAGCCTATCGGGTGGCATGCAATGCCGACAGTTATTGATTCGCAGGTCCTTAGGGTGGCGCGTCCCCCACAGGCCGATGCCAGGTTGCACTCCGCCCGCCGAGCATGCAAAATAGCGGTCGGCGTTAATTGCTCGCTTTCCCAGCCTTGCCTTCGACCATCCCAGGGAGTCTGCCATGTCGCGTTTCACCTTGCTTGTGGGGATCTTGTTCCTCGGCTGCCTTTCGCCGCTCTGGGGTGCGCCGCAGCAGGCGACCCTTTCACCCCTGCTGCGCGTTGTCGACCTGAACGTGGGTGAAACGTGCGAAGTCGCACTCTGCGACAGCACGAAGGTCCATGTCAAGCTGCTTGACTTGCAGGAAACGCGGGATTCCATCCGCCACGCGGTCCGCATCGCCCGCGTCCAGATCGAGATCGACGGCCAGAAGGTCTGGCTCACCTCGGGCAACTACAACCTGCCGGTCACCGCGGGCAAGGCCCAGATCGACTGCCCCATCACCAAAGGCCCCACGACGAACAGTAATGGCGACCATTGGGGCCTGGAGAAGGATGCCCGCTTGCGGCTGTGGCCGGCCGGTTCGCCGCTCTTCCTCCCCGGCCGGTTCGTCTATCCGGTCGAGCAACGCTGGTTCGTCAGCGCCACGCAAATGTCCAATGAGCCCGTGTTCAACAACGCGGAAGAGAGTCCCAAGGTCCGCAGCATCTACTACCACTACGGACTGGATTTCGGCGGCGCGGAGATCCTCACCAAAGTGGTCGCCGCGACCGACGGCCTGGTCGTTTCCGCGGGCACGGCGGCCCTGCCCGGCTACGCCGATACGCCCGTCGCCACCCGCTACGACGTGATCTATCTGCTCGATGCCCAGGGCTGGTACTACCGCTACAGCCACCTGCACTCGTTCGCCGAGCGCGTGCAGGCGGGCGCGCGGGTCAAGGCCGGGCAGCAACTGGGGCTGCTGGGCAAGGAGGGCGCCAGCGGCGGCTGGAGCCATCTGCACCTCGACATCTTCTGCCGTCAGCCGTCGGGCAAGTGGGGCTGCCAAGACGCCTATGCCTTCGCCTGGGAGGCCTATCGAAAACAGTGCGACCCCAAGCTGGTCGCGGTCGCCCGTCCGCATCACTTCCTGGCCGCGGGCGAAACGGCCCTGCTCGACGGCGGCAAGTCGTGGTCGGTCGCGGGAAAGATCGTACGTTACCAATGGACCTTCACCGACGGCACGACGGCCGAAGGCCCGCGGGTGGAACGCAAGTACGCTCGGCCCGGTTACTACAGCGAGATCCTCAAGGTCACCGATTCCGCCGGGCGGAGCGACTATGACTTTGCCGTCGTGGTCGTGGCCCAGCGCGACCGTCCGGAGCAGGTAGCGCCGGCGCTGCACGTCGCCTATTGGCCGTCGCTGGGAGTACGTGCGGGCGACACGCTGACCTTCAAGGCACGCATGTTCGGCGCTACGCAAGGCGAGGAGACGTGGGACTTCGGCGACGGCACTCCGCCGGCGGTTACGCGGTCCAGCCGCAGCGCCGAGCCGCACGCCAAAGACGGCTACGCCGTGATCGCGCACCGCTACGAGCGGCCGGGCGACTATCTGGTCCGCGTCGAGCGCAAGAACGACCTCGGTTGGCCCGCGATCGGCCGCGTACACGTGCCGGTCGGGGCAAATGCGAGCATACCGGCCAACGCGACGGCCACGGTCCGTGTGCCCGCGAAGGACATCGCGGCAAGGGTTGGTTCGGCAGGTTCCTCTTCATCGGTCATGTCGCATACTCCTTCCGTTGCTGCTCTGTTGACACTGCTCCTCGTGCCGCCGGCGCTAAGCGCCCCGGCGGTTCCTGTGCCGTCGATTACCGTGGGCGATCCGGTGCAAGCGACCTCCCTGCCGGCCGCCCTTGTAACCGCCTACGACCACGGCGCTCGCGATCTGACCATCGCGCCGGGGACCTACCAACTTCCCGCCGGGCCAAAGCACTGCATCGAACTGGCCGGCTGGAGCAATTGCGCGATTCACGCCAAGGCGGTCACGATCATTTTCGCCGAGACGAACCGTCGCCCGCTGTTGCTCAACCGCTGTAACAACGTCCTCCTCGAAGGCGCCACCTTGCAATTTGCCGGCATCCCTTACACGCAAGGACGGGTCAAGGCGCTGGGGAGCGATGCACAGGGCAAGTACTGCGACTGGCAGATCGACGCCGGATATCCGACAAACATGGTCGTCAACAAGAGCACTTTCAACGTCGTCGATCGGCAGACGCGGCTGTTCAAGCCGGGCACGGGCGACTCCGACGCCGGCGAGGCAGAATGTCGCGGAACGGGCCTCTTCCGTCTCCGCCAGATCCGCGGCCTGATGGCTGGCGTGGCCGTCGGCGACTGGCTGGTCACCCGCGCACCTGGCGGCAGCAGCATCGTCCAACTCGACAACTGCGAGGGCTGCACCATGCGCGACATCACATTGAAGAACACCGGCTTTGCCGCTTTCTTCGAGACCGGCGGCAACGGCGGGCATCGCTATGTCGGCTGCCGGGTCGCCCGCGGGCCGAGACCGACGGGAGCGGTCGAGGAGCAGCTTGTGGCTTGCGGGGCCGACGGTTTCCATTCGGTGGGCGTGCGCGTCGGGCCGACGTTCGAGCACTGCGTCTGGGAAGGTGTGCTGCTGGACGATTGCATCGCCATCCACGGCACCTTCCAGAAAGTGATCCGCGCCGAGGGCAACCGGCTCGTCCTGGAGCACGGCAACCGCGGCAGTTTCGCCGTGCATGAACCGGTTCGCGTTTCCAACGACCACGGCTTTTTCGGCCAGGCCACGTGCGTGGCCATGCGCGATCGCCCGGGGCCGGACGGTGCGCTGGAACTGACGCTCGATCGGCCACTGCCGTTGCCGGGCGAGGGCCGGGCGGGCAACCCGCAGCGCTGTGGCAAGGGCTACAAGATTCTGGATTGCACGCTGGGCAACACGCGTTCACGCGGCATCCTCGTGAAGGCCGATAACGGCACGATCCAAGGCTGCACCATCGAAGGCTGCGGCATGTCGGCCGTCAGCATTGGCCCGGAATACTGGTGGAACGAGGCCGATTACTGCTGGAACGTGACCGTGGCCGGCAACACCTTGCGGCACAACGTGCTCAACGGCAGCGGGGCCGGCGTGGTGCTGGTCCACGGCGATGGGGCCGTGGGAAATCGCAGCGTGACCGTCCGCGACAACCGCTTCGACGCCAATGATGGGCTGTTCATGATCAATGTCGAATGCAGCGACGACCTGACGATCGCCGGCAACGTCATCGAATCGCCGTCGTCCTTAGCCACTATCGTCAACTTGGCCGACAGCCGCCACATCCACCTACAGAACAATGTGGTCCACAACCCGCGGTCATCACTGGGACGGCTGGTCAAAGTGGGCAAGAATGTCCGCGAACTCAGCGGCAACGGCGCCGCGGGGTTCCGCATAGAAACCGAGAACACGCCCACGGGGAAAGAAAAGCCCTAAATACGAAAAACGAAGCACCAAATACGAAACAAATCCAAAATCAAAAGCAAGAATGTTCAAAAAGTGAGGCGCCAAGTCTCGAATTTCGACATTTGAATTTCTGATTTGTTTCGGATTTCGAAATTCGTATTTTTCCTCCCATGTCGTGGTCATCAGGGACCGAAGTTGCGCATCAGCACCCGCCTAGCCCTTACCGTTCCTCGATCGGCACGTAGTTCTGCACGGTATTGCCGATGTAGACCTGGCGGGGACGAAGGATCTTGCTCGTCGGATCGTCGTGCTGCTCTTTCCACTGGGCGATCCAGCCGGGCAAGCGGCCAATGCCAAAGCAGACCGTAAACATGTTCGTGGGAATTCCCAGCGTGCGGAGAATGATGCCGCTGTAGAAATCGACGTTCGGATACAGCTTGCGATCGACGAAGTAAGGATCGGCCAGGGCCAGCTCTTCCAGCTTCCGGGCGATGTCCAGCAGCGGGTCCTTGACCTTGACCTGGCTCAGCACCTTGTCGCAGGCGGCCTTGAGGATCTTGGCCCGGGGGTCGTAGTTCTTGTAGATCCGGTGGCCGAAGCCGAAGAGCTTGAAGGGGTTGGCCTTGTCCTTGGCCGCCTTGATACAATCCTCGGGCGACATGCCGCCGTGGCGGATGCGCTCGAGCATCTCCACCACCTCGACGTTGGCTCCGCCGTGCAATGGCCCCCACAACGCGCAGACCGCCGCGGCACACGAGGCGAAGAGGTTCGCCCGCGATGAACCGACAACACGGGCCGTCGACGTGCTGCAATTCTGCTCATGGTCGGCGTGCAGGATGAAAATCAGGTTCAGGGCGTCCTCGATTTCCGGCGTAACGTAGTACTGCTGGTAGGGAATCGAGAACATCATGTGCAGGAAGTTCGCACAGTAGCGAAGGTTGGGATCCGGATAGATGAACGGCAATCCCAGCGAACGCCGGTAAGAAAAGGCGGCGATCGTGCGGACTTTGCTGATCAATCGTGCGGCGATTTCCTCGAACGACTCATCGTCGCCTAGCGAGAGGAACTGCGGGTGAAAACAGGCCAGGTTACTCAATTCCGCCGAAAGCAGAGCCATCGGCGGGGCGTCAGCCGGAATGTGCTGGAACTGGTGCTTCATGCCCTCGTGCAACAGTTCGTTGCGGGTCAACCGCTGGCTGAACCGGTCCAGTTCGTCCTTCTTGGGCAGCCGGCCAAAAATCAGCAGCCAGGCAGCCTCGCTGAAATTGGGATGGTCGGTAAACTGCTCGATGGGGATGCCGCGATAACGGAGGATTCCCAAATCCCCGTCGATGAAGGTGATTGCGCTTTTGCAAACGGCCGTGTTCGACAGCGACGGGTCGTAGGTGGTCAAGCCCGTGGCATCGCGCAAGCGGGAAATATCGACGGACCTCTCACCCTCCGAACCCACAAGGACCGGAAGTTCGATGGTCTGGTCACCGAAACAGAGCACTGCTTTTTCAGGCATATTGATCTCCTCGCGGGTTTTCCTTGAACCTTGCCTAAGACAATTTTGTCACTATCGTAGGGTGGAATTTAGTCCGCCAAATCGACTTCGTAGGGTGGATTTTAGTGCGCCGGGGTGGGCTAAAGCCCACCCTGCAGCTTTGGCACTTGGCCCACCCCACGAATTGCTCCTGGGCAGCAAATACCTAACCCCTCGATCATACCTGAGTTTACGGTAAAATCAATGGGGGCCCACCTTCAGCAAGACCGTGCCGTGCGGCGGAACGGCGACCTCGTAGCTGTCGGCCTGTGGACCGAGATCCTTGTGTTGCCAGAGGTCGCGAATTGGCTGCGGGCCCTCGCGCTTCAAATCGGCCCAGGAGACCTTCACCTTCGTCTCCTGGCTGCTCAGATTGAACAACCCCACCGCCGTCGTGCCGTCAAACAGCGGCCGTGCCCAGACCTCCGTCTGGCCTTTCTTCGCGATCCGCCCCGCCGGCTTGCCCAACGGGTCCTGGTTGATGTCCAGCACCTCGTCGTTGGTCAAGAGGGCCACGGTGAACTTGTCCATGCTGGACATGTCGCAACCGATCAGCAGCGGCGAGGAGAGCATGCACCAGAGCGAGATGTGCGTGATCTGTTCGTTGGGCTTGAGGTGCGTGGGATGCAGCGAGGGACCCCAGCCGACTTTGCCCACGACCAGCATGTCGGGATCGTTCCAGTGGCCCGGTCCGGCATACTTCTCGTGTCCGTTTTGGCTGAAACCGATGCCAGACATGCTGCCCCAGTTATCGGTGATGTCACCGGTGGTCCGCCAGCAGTTGCCGCCGACCTTGGCGCCCCACTCCCAGACGTCGCCCATGCCGTACTGGCAGAGGCTGAAGGCGATGTCGCGGCTGCACTCGTCCAGGCCCTTGCGCATCACCTGGTAAGGCTTCATCAGGCCAGCGCGGTCCGGGCTGCGCTCGATTTCGCCGTAGGAACACCAGTCGTACTTCAGGTAATCGACGCCCCAACGGGCATAGCTTGCGGCGTCCTGGGCCTCGTGCTTGTAGCTGGCTTCGAAGCCGGCGCAGGTCTTGGGGCCGGGCGACGAATAGATACCCAACTTCAGCCCCTTGCTGTGAACGTAATCGGCCAGGGCCTTCATGCTGGGAAATTTCTGGTTGGTCTGAATCTCGCCTTTGGCGTTGCGGCCGCCCTCCCAGCAATCGTCGATATTGACGAATTGAAAACCATGTGCCGCCAGCCCGCTGGCCGTCATGGCGTCGGCCGCCGCGCGGACCTTGGCATCGCTGACTGCGCCAGCCCAGCAGTTCCACGAATTCCAGCCCATGGGCGGCGTGAGGGCCAGCTTGTGCAGGCCGCCAACAATGGTCAGGTCGCGCTTGGCGCTGCCTCGGGCGTTGGTAGCTTCCAGCGCGACGACAGTCGAACCGGCTTCCTTGAGCGAACCAGTGATGATGCCGGTCTCCGCATCGAGCGTAAGCCCCTCGGGCAGATTCTTGGCGGCAAAGTGCAGTGGCTTCTCGCCTGTGGCCGGGATCAGGAACAGGAACGGCCTGCCCGGCGTACTGCCGGTGACGCGAGGGCCATGAATGGCCGGCGCGGGCGATTTTTCCTGGACGATGGCCGGCGGCGGGGGCACTTCCAGCGCCATGGTTTGTGGCCGCTGCGTAGCGCCGGGGGTCAGCACCAGCACCGCGCCGGCCCAATTGGCGTGATCGAAACTGATACCTTCGACACCGGCGTCCACCAACAGCGAGAGACGTTTGGCCCCGTGCAGATCAACCTGCAGGCGGCGCGGCGCGTCGCCGCTCTTCATCCGCCCGCTGTCGGCGGCCTTCTTGCCATCGACCCAGACTTCGAATGTCACGGCTCCGCCCCGAGCCTCGTCATCCAGGCCGACCATCGAGACGAACTGTTCGGCCGCAGCGTGGAGATTGATGTGCATTTCGCTCACGGCGTGCGTGCCGATGCCGTGCTTGAATGCCTGGCCGTGGATCCTCAGCGGATGGTTTTCTACCGAGCGGCCCGCATGGGGCTCGCCCCAGCCTTGTTCGATCTTGGAGAGGTCGAGGCTTTCCAGCCAGATCGATCCTTGCGGCGCTTGGTCGCCGGAAAGCGCGGCCTGGTCGAGCTCAGCCGCCGGGGCGGCTGGCAGCGAACAGGCAGAGATCAGGACGGCAAGGAAGAGAAAACAAGCGAGGCGGGCAAACATGGCTGGCTCCTTACGAATTGTGGTAGTCGGCCGACGAAGATGGCCGAATGGCGGCTATTATAGCATGCCGGACGCGAGAAAGCGAAAAAAGTCACTTAACGAAACCGCGACATAGAATCGGCCCCTCGACCTGCAAACGCCGATGCGTTAAAATAGGGGTTTTCCAGGCCGTTCCAGGCACCTCGTGCGCGGCGTTCGTCCTTCATCCCCTTCCCCCCTCTCCCCTTCCTCCTTCCCTCATGTCTTCCCACTGGCTCGCCGATCGTACGCGTTTGTTTGACGCCTCCGGTATTCGCAAGGTCTTCGACCTGGGCGCGAAACTCACCAATCCCATAAATCTCTCCATCGGCCAGCCCGACTTCGACACGCCCGAAGCGGTCCGTCAGGCGGCAATCGCCGCGATCGAAAGCCGCAAGAACGGCTACGCCCTATCACAGGGCATGCCGATCCTGCGGGAAAAGCTGCAAAGTGCCGTGGACCGCCAGTTCGGCCATGCCGATCGCGAGTTGTTCGTCACCAGCGGCACCAGTGGCGGTATCATGCTGGCCATGCTCGTGCTCTTGAACCCGGGCGAAGAGGTGATCGTCTTCGACCCCTACTTCGTGATGTACGACGCCCTGGCGGCCGTGGCGGGGGCGAAAGTCGTCTATGTCGATACCTATCCCAGTTTCCGCATCGATCTGGACCGCGTGGCCGCCGCGATCACACCGCGGACGAAGCTGATCGTCTTCAACAGCCCCGCCAATCCCACCGGGGTCGTGGCCACAGAGGAAGAAGTTCGCGGCATCGCCGAGTTGGCCGCCCAGCGGAACATCGTGCTGTTGAGCGACGAAATCTACCGCCACTTCTGCTACGACCGGCCCTTCATCTCGCCCGCCACGTACAACCCGCAGACGCTCGTCGTGGACGGCTTCAGCAAGACCTACGCCATTCCCGGTTGGCGATTGGGCTTCGCCCACGGACCTTCGGCCATCATTCGCGAAATGATCAAACTGCAGCAATACAGCTTCGTATGCGCCCCGCAGCCAGCCCAATGGGCAGGCGCCGCGGCCTTGGATGTCGACGTCCAACCGTTCATCGAGGCCTATCGCCGCAAGCGCGACATGCTCGTGGAGGGCCTCCGCGATCTGTACGACCTGACCGTGCCCGGCGGGGCCTTCTATCTCTTTCCGCGGCTGCCCTGGGGGTCGGGCATGGACTTCGTGGCCCGCGGCATCGAGCGACACCAGTTGCTGGTGATCCCGGGCAATGTCTTCAGCCGCCGCGACACGCACTTCCGCATTTCGTATGCGGCCTCCGACGAGACGATCGCTCGCGGCATCGAGGCCTTGAGAAAACTGGCCAAAGGACCGGACGATAAATAACTTCCGTGTTTCTGCAAGGGTGGCATGCCAGCCAAATCCGGAAGTTATTCGTCGGTGGCACACGGCGTGTGCCTGCTACGGCGGCTACCAGAGAACTTCGATCTCGTTGACCACTTGCGACACGCCTTCCATGCCGGAAACGGCCGTCTGCGCCAACTGCTTCAGATAGAAACTGGGGACCTGCCCGCGAAGATAAAGCTGCCTGCCGCTAAAGTCGCACCAGATTCGCTGCACGGACAAGTGCGCGTGGTGCCGAATACGATCTTTTGCCGTGGCGACGATCTGGTCGGCTTGTACGTCGTCCGGAAGGGTTCTCACAAATGACACTCCATTGAATGATCATGCGGTCAGAACATTCCTTCTGCCACGAGTATTATTGTCGTGGAAGAAACGTTCTTGGCAAGGGGGGCATATCTGCTTTGCCTGTCTTGGCCTTGGTCGCAATCGCCGGAAAAGACTCGCCGTGCCGGTCATGAAAAGACTTGTTTTCCTGAAAACTCGTTTCAAGACCGATTCTTAGCCGGCTTTCCTCTGTGCCGCAAGAGCGGTTTGGAATAACTTCTTATATAATAGCCGATGCAGAGAACTTGTTTTATTGCAAAACGGTTAGAAATTCTGTCTTGGAACATGCCGCATGCCGCTGTGTTTAATTGGGCTGGGTTCGAACCTGGGTGACCGAGGCCGCTGGCTCGATGAGGCCCTGGCCCAATTGCGGCGGCATCCGCAGATCCAAGTGACGCGGCAGAGTCGATATTTCGAGACCCTGCCCGCGGGTGGACCTGACTCGCAGCCCGCTTATCTCAACGCTGCCGCCGCAGTGCAAACTTCGCTCCCTCCCCAAACTCTCCTGGCCGAGTTGCAGAAGATCGAGGCGGCCTTGGGCCGGCAACACGTCGAACACTGGGGGCCCCGAACCATTGATCTGGACCTGTTACTCTATGGCGACCTGACGCAATCCGGCCCTGAGCTGGTCGTGCCCCATCCACGCATGGCCTGGCGGCGGTTTGTGCTCGAACCGGCCGCCGAAATTGCTGCGGAAATTGTCCATCCGGCCATAGGCTGGACTATCGCACGGCTCTTGGACCACCTGAATCAGACCCCGTGGTACCTGGCGATCGCCGGTCCCATCGGCGTGGGCAAGAGCTGCCTCGCCGGCAAAATCGCGGAAAAAAGCGGTGTCCGGCTGCTGGCCGAGCAATTCGACCCAGCCCGCCTGGAGGCCTTCTATCGCAACCCGTCTAGTCATGCCTGGCAAATCGAACTAGAATTTCTCGAACAACGGGCTGCCGAACTGACCATCGGCCAGCCCGCATGGTCCCGGCAAGATCGACCGGCCGTGAGCGATTACTGGCTGGGTCAATCGCTGGCATTTGCCAGCGTTTGGCTCGACGGGGCGCAAATGCCGGCCTATTGGGCCCGTTGGCGCGAGTTGCAGGCAGCAGTTGTGCGGCCGCGGCTGACCGTGTTGCTCCGGGCACCGCTGGAGACCTTGCTGGCCCGCATTCAGGCCCGCGGCCGGCCGGGCGAGGAATTGTTGACAATCGAGCAATTGCAGCGAATTCAGCGTGCCCTGGAAAATCAAGTGGATCAAGCGGCCGAGGGACCCGTGTTGCGGTTGAATGCCTTGGACAAGACTGCCGCCGTCGTCGAGTTGACCGCGGCCCTAGAAGCGATGCGTTGAGGAGGACTTCGATCACAGATTTCAAACCTCATATTTCAAATCTCCTCCGTCCCCTAGCCTCCATCCGTCATCGTTCTCCCTTTCCCCCCTTCTCCTTTTCCCCCCTTCCGCATGCTCCCCCGCGTCCTCACCACCGTTTCTGAAGTCCGTGCCATTTTGCTCCCCTATCGCCGTGCGGGAAAGCGTATCGGCCTGGTGCCGACGATGGGCGCCCTTCACGCTGGACACTTGAGCCTGGTGCAGGCTTCGAAGGCTGAGTGCGACGTGACTGTCGTCTGGATCTATGTCAATCCGAGCCAGTTCGGCCCGCACGAGGACCTGGCCAAGTATCCGCGCACGCTCCAGGCCGATCTGGAGAAGCTGGCTACCTGCGCCACGGAATTCGTGATGGCCCCCAGCGACTCCGAGGTCTATCGGCCCGGCCATGCGACATGGGTCGAAGTCGGCGGAGTGGCCGAGCCGCTGGAAGGCCGCTGCCGTCCGGGACATTTTCGCGGTGTGGCGACGATCGTGCTCAAGCTGCTGAACATGATCCAGCCCGACGTCGCCTACTTCGGCCAGAAAGACTACCAACAGGCGGCCGTCATCCGCCGCCTGGTTGCCGATCTGGACGTGGGTGTCGAGATCCACGTTTGCCCGATCGTGCGCGAGCAAGACGGGCTGGCGATGAGCTCGCGCAACGCGTACCTGAGCGCCGACGCCCGGCAGCGGGCTACCGTCTTGTGGCGCAGCCTGGAGCTTGCCCGGCAGCTTGTCGCGGGCGGCGAATGCGATGCGGGCGAGATCGTGTGGCGGATGACCGAGCAGATCCTCGCTGCCGGCGCGACGATCGATTATGTTGCCTTGGTCGATCCCGATTCGCTCGCCCCCGTCCCGCGGATCGCCGGGCCGACGCTAGCCGCGCTGGCCGTAAAATTCGACGGCACGCGGCTGATCGACAACGCCCTTCTGGAACCCTGACATGCTGCAAACGCTTTTTTATATTCCTTGCGAACTGTTTGGCCAGCCGGTCTTCGGCTATGGCATTCTCCTGGCCGCGTGGGCCGTGGCCGGCGGGGCTTGGTTGGCGTGGCTGGTCCATCGTCAAGGCTTTAACGCCGACACCCGCGGCCATGTACAGGTGCTGGCGGTGCTGGGGGCAATCATTGCCTGGATATTGCCGGTGCTTTGCGAATCGCGCGGCCTGCCCATCCGCGGCTATGGCATGATGATGCTCCTGGCCGTGCTTGCCGGCCTGGGGCTGGCCGTCTATCGCGCCCGCCGCGTGGGCGTCGATCCGGAGCTGATCTTCACCCTGGCCTTCTGGATGATCCTGCCGGGCATCCTCGGCGCCCGTGCGGTCTATGTCTGCGAATACTGGTTCCGCGACTTCTGGCCCGAATACAAGAACGGCCTGGGGGCCTTGATCTTCGCCATCGTCAACGTTCCCAAAGGCGGGCTGGTCGTTTACGGCGCGTTTTTCGGCGGCGTGCTGGGGTTGGTGTTGTTCTGTCGGCGCTATCGCGTGCCGCTGTTGGCGACCGCCGACCTGATCGCCCCCAGCATGCTCGTGGGCCTGGCGCTGGGGCGCGTCGGCTGTCTGCTGAACGGCTGCTGCTATGGCGGTCCCTGCGATCTCCCTTGGAAAGTGAGCTTTCCCTGGAACAGCCCCGTCCACCAGCACGAGGCCGAACAAGGGATAACCGATGTATTCGGGCTGAAGTTTCGCGACGGGCCGAAAGACCTGCCCGCGATCGACGGCGTCGAGGACGACTCGCCGGCCGCCCGCCAGGGCTTGGCCGCGGGGATGAAGATCGAGGAGATCAACGGTTCGAGGGTAGTTGCGATCAAGGGGCCAAACCACGAGATCAAGGTGAAGTCGAAGGAGCAGGCGGCGCGGGCCGTCTTGGGCATCGACAAGTTGGACCTGTGGTTTCGCGGCAAGGACAGCGAGGTCGCGCTGGGGTCCATCGACGACCCACCCGAGTCGCAAGTCCACGGCAATGGAATGCTGAAGATTTACGGCATCGAGATTGCTGGCGGTGACGACCAGCCGGCCGTCGTCAGTCATGTCCGGCGGCAATCGGCGGAGTTTGCGGCGGGTGTTCGCGAGGGCCAGCGTGTGGCAAGCGTATCCGGCCGCCAAGTGGGAACGATCGGGCAGCTTCGCCAATTGCTCGACCAGCACCGGCAGAGTCCCTGGCTCGACATTCGTCCGAGCGACTATGCCGAGCCGATCCGGTTAGCCGTCGATCGCCCCTTGCCGCGGAGTCTGCCGGTCCATCCGACGCAGTTCTACAGCACGATCGATGCCCTGATCCTCTGTTTCCTCTTGTTGGTTTACGACCGTTTTCGCCGTCGCGATGGCGCCTTGACGGCCCTGATGATCACCATCTATCCCATCACGCGGTTCCTGATCGAGAGTATTCGCACTGATGAGGCGAAGCTCTGGGGCACGGGGCTGCACATTTCGCAGATCATCAGCCTGTTGCTCTTGCCGTTCGCCATCGGTCTTTGGATCTACATTCTACGACGGCCGGCGAAACTTGCCTTTGGCACAGGTCCTGTTGGCGGCTGAGCGCGCGCCACGTACTCGGCCCGGGCCTAATGGACTTGCGTGATTCCAGGAGTAATACTAGCGCGGAAGCAATCCATCCTGGTGCTATCCGGCGTGCGCAACGAAGTCCGCGATGCCGTGAAGTGGACCAAGATCGACCGTTTCTTCTCAGTTCACTTCCGCGAGGCACAGGGCGGCGTCTGCCAAGACCTCGGGGTCACGGGGAACATCGAGATGCGGAATTTCGTGCATCCGTAAGGAACCAGACGGATCGTCTCGGCCTTGCCCGCCTCGACCGGCGCAGCGGGCAACGTCTGATCGTCGCTCGGTCGCCAGTCGAAGGCCCTGGCAGGCGCTTCGAGCGTCAGCGGGGCGGCCAGCGGCCAATCCCATTTCGCCGGCATGCTGCGCCGCTTGACGGCAATGTCGGCCCCGCCCCGCTGGGCTTGGTTATCCAGAGCGAATTGCCAGCGCGCATCAGCCACGGGTGTGTTGGGATCCTTATCGGGGATCGCCAAGGCAAACAGCAGTGGCCCATAGGAAATACTTTCGTAAGGCAATTGCCGCTTCTGGAAAGCCGTTGGGGGCTTAAAGCTGAAATAGTCTTTCGCCAGGAGTGGGTACTCCGTCTCGAAACCGTGGCAAACCCTTACCGCCATGGGGAAGTCCAAGGCGACCGCATCGCCCTTGCTCCATCGCCGCTCGATCCGTATAAAGCCCTTGGCGTCGGCGACTGCTTCCAGGGCAACTCCGTTGACGCCGATTCGCGGCTTGGCGCACCAATCCGGAATGCGGAAGTACAGCGGGAACGTCGCGGGCTGCTGCGGTTCCACTTCGACACGAATTGTCTCCTCGAACGGATATGCCGTTTGGCAGGTGAGTTTCAAGGGCTTGCCTGCTACCGTGGCCGACACCTTGCAGGGGCCGTACAGCGTCGCCGCCAGGCCATGGTCCGCGGTGGCCATCCACATGTGCGTCACGTAGTTTGGCACTAAGCGGTTGACTGCGCCCACGCAGCAGAGGACCGGCGGATAGCCCAGTTGCGTGAATAGATGGCAGCCGATGCCGGGCGAATCGGGCTGATCGGCGGGCAGGGATCCGGCGTGGATGCGATTGGGCGATTGATAGTAGGACATGGTCTGAAAATCCCTAGCCACCGGGGCCGGTCCGGCGTTGAAGAAGGCCCGCTCGACGCTGTCGCCGAAGGACCGCTCGCCGGTAATGCGGTAAAGCCAGATGTTCGACCAGATCGACGCGATCACGTCGCATGTCTCCGTGCAGCGGAAAGCGCCGACGCCGGCGAAGAACTCCTCGCCCGAAGCGACACCATAGGGCAGGAGGTGGTTCTCGTCGATCCAGCGGAAAGCCCGCCGCGAGGCCTCCAGGCATGGCTGCCGGCCGGTCGCCAAATAGAATAACGCGGGCAGGCGAATCTGCTCATAGGCGCAGACGGCGTGGCCGGGGAGGAAATGCCCGTCGCCCCACTCGCGCAAAGCGGTCTGAACCTCCGCCGCGTCCAGCGCGGCCCGCACCTGTTCCAGAATGCGGCGGTCGCCGCTGAAGCGGTAGGTCTCCAGCATGGCATCGAGGTTGCACAGTCCGCTGACGATGTAGGTGTCGCCGGCATCGAATCGCAGCCTGCCCATGGGCGCCGGGTACTGGGCATAGACCTTGACCAATGCGTCCAGGATGCGCTTGTCGCCGCTGGCCTCGTACCAGGCCACCAGGGCACGGCCCATGTGGGAATGGGCCCAAGCCAGGAAGTCCTTGGGAGGTTTCGTCCGCCAGTAGAGGAAGGAGTTCCCCCCCCGATGTACTCCTTCCACGACGAGGTTCAGGCGGTCCGTGGCCTTACGGATCAGACGGTCGTCGTGCAGGACATAACCGAGCCGGACGAGGCCGTCGAGCCAATAGGCGCATTGCTCCACGGATCCCTCGTTCGTCTGCCACGCGTTGCGGCGGTCGGCCCTGAGATTCTTCCATGCATCATGGAATGTCGGATGATACTCGTCCAAATGGCCCGTGATTCCCTCGCCGGCCGCCACCGCCCAGTCGCGCAGCCAGCCCGCCGGTTCGACGGCGCCCGGCGCGAGGGGAAGGAATGCCGCTTCGACCGGGCCGCTCGCAGTGGCAACGTCCTTGGACGCCGCCTGCGCCGCCGCGGTCCAAGCCGCTAGCAGGGCAACGAGGAATGGTAGTGCTTTCATCATGATATTTTCCTCCAAACGTTCTTATCCCAATTGCCGTTCGATGTCTTCCAGCGACTTTCCCTTGGTTTCCGGCAGCCGAACGAGAATGAAAAGGAAACCGGCCGTGCAGATGGCGGCATAGATCCAAAAGGTATTGCCGATGCCGACGGCGTCCTTCATGTGCGGAAAGCTGTAGGTAAGCGTGAAGCAGCCCACCCAAAGCGCAAAGACCGCCACGGACATTGCTGCGCCGCGGATGCGGTTGGGAAAGATCTCGGAGAGGATGACCCAAACGATCGGCGCGAGCGTGCAGGAATAGCAGGCTATGGCGGCCAAAACGAGCAACAGCATGGGAGTCCCCGTCCACTGGCCGCGGAAACCCGCGCCGATGATGGTGTAGAGGAGGGCCAGGCCCGCCGAACCGGCCAACATCAGCCAGCGGCGTCCCAGCCGGTCCACGCTGTAGATGGCCACAAACGTGAACACCAGGCACGTCAACCCAGTGGCAAGGATATTCAGCAGCGTTTGGCTAACGCCATAGTCCGCAGCGCCGAATATCTCCTCCGCGTAGTTGAAGATGACGTTGATGCCGCACCACTGTTGGAATACCGCCAGCACCATGCCGAGAAAAAGGACCTTCATGGTCCCCGGCGTCAATAGTTCCCGGAAGTCGACTTTTTCGATTTCGTTGACCAGTGTGTCTTCAATCTCGGCCAATTCCGCCCGGGCATAGGACTCGCCCCCGATTCCAGCGAGGACGGCGAGGGCCTTCTGGGGTTTGCCATTCTTGGCCAGCCAACGCGGGCTCTCCGGTACAACGAACATGAAGATCAGGAAAACGAGCGACGGTACGGCGGTGAGTCCGAACATCCAGCGCCAGCCCATTTGGCCGTTCCAGGAGTTGAGGATCGCCAGATCCGTGGCGCCCTTGACAACGTTTTCGGCAATGAGGTAATTGATGAGTTGGGCGCTCACTATGCCGATCACGATGGTCAACTGATTAACGGAGACGAACATGCCGCGCATGGGGCCGGGCGAGACTTCGGCAATGTACATGGGCGAGAGGCTCGATGCCAGGCCGATGGCCACGCCACCCAGCACCCGCCAGGCCACGAAGGCCGAGAACGCATGCGCCAGGGCCGTGCCGATCGAGGTGACCGCGAAGAGAGCCGCGGCGAGGACCAGCAGTCGCTTGCGGCCGAACTTGTCGCTGAGTCCGCCGGAAAGAACCGCACCCAGCAAGCAGCCGATCAGGGCGCAACTGTTGGCCCAGCCCTTCGCGGAGGGTGTTGTCAATTCGAAGTATCGTTCGAAGAACGGCTTGGCGCCGCCGATGACGACCCAATCGTACCCGAACAAGAGGCCGCCCATCGCTGCCACCAGGCAGATTATCCAGAGATGCGTCATGCGGAACTGTCCGCTGCTATTCACGCTGTGTTCCTTTCCGGCCGCTTCCCGCCGTGATGCTTCGCTGGCCATGCTGCGGGACGCACGTGGCCAGATGCGGATACTTGACACGCATATAGTCTAAGAACAAATGCGGATCTTCGCAATTGCAGGCCTTCATACTGGCACGTATCGCCGGCTTGGTGGAGGCGGAACCCGTCCCTTCGATAATGTAGCCACCTTGCCCATGTAGCCACCTCGCCCCCTTGACAAACTGCTATTCTTCCGATAAACTACTTTATGGTACAAAGTTAACAGGCGAGGAGCAGGCCCATGGAAATTGACGAAGCCCAGTCCCGGATGCGGGAAATCCAGCGGATTATGGAGACGGCCACGCTTTTCACCTTGCTGCCCGGCTTGGCAGCCATCGTGGGGGGTGTGCTGACGCTGCTGGGTTGCGGGGTCAGTTACTGGCTCCTGAACTCCTACGACTTTGTCGGTGTGGCGTATCTCCCCCCGCCCGTCCGCAAGAGCTTTTGCCTGATGTGGCTGGTCGTCGTATTGGCCAGCATGGCCGTCAACGCGCTGTTGACGATCCGTGCCGCGAGACGGCGGCAGATCGCCCTGAACCCGCGGCCGGCTCAGGCGGCCATGCTCTCACTGTCCCCCTGTATCGTGGTCGCCGCCGTGTTGACCTTCCAGTTCTTCACCAGCGGGCAACCCGCGGAACTCCGCTACATCGCTCCCGTTTGGATGCTGCTGTACGGGATTGGGGTCTATTCGGCCGGCCTGTTCTCGGTCCGCGCGCCCCGCGTGCTCGGCCTGGCGTTCCTGCTGGCGGGCATCCTGGCCCTGCTCGCTTTTCCCATCTATGGCGTGATTGCCGTGGGCGCGTCCTTCGGGCTGCTGCACATCGCGTTTGGCAGTTACGTGCTCTACCAGCAACGGCAGGCGGTGGTCCCCCATGAGTGAACCGATCAAACCGGCCGATATCGACGGCGTGATCCACGAGCGTGCCCGCTTGTCGATTGTCTCGGCACTTGCCGTGACTGCCGAGCTCAGCTTCAACGACTTGAAGTCGATGCTGGGACTGACCGACGGCAATCTCAGCGTACACGCCCGTACGCTGGAAGAAGCCGGATACATCGTCATGCACAAGTCGTTCCAGGGCCGCCGCCCCCATACGGCCATGCGCTTGACGGCCAAGGGCCGCAAGGCGTTTGCCCGCTACCTGGAAACCCTGCGGCAGATTGTCGCACGGGGGAACAACGGGCGGAATTATTCGTAGTTTTCCTTTACGCGTCTTTTTTTTGGGATTTAACTTTATGTCACAAAGTACTTTGCAGAATGGGAATTCGGGCGGTTCGCCGCTCAAGTCGCGGCTGGCGGCGTGGCCGGCGGCCGCCTGGCAGGCGTCCCGGCATTGGCTGGGGGCGCTCGATCAAATCTTGCGCGGCGAGACGACTCGCCCCGCCGCCCTGCGCGAACAGTCGCTGCAGGTCCCGCTGGCGGGCCTGGCGGTGCTGATCCTGGCCTTGGCGTTGTTCTACGGCTGTTGTATGGGCATGTATCCGGCGTTTCGCATCGACGATCCCTCGCCCCAGCGCTGGCTGGCGTGTACGCTGAAGATTCCGGCGCTTTTCGTACTCACGCTGTGCGTCACCTTTCCTTCGCTGTACGTCGTCAATGCCCTGGTGGGATCGCGGCTGCGGTTGCTGGCGGTCTTGCAGCTTCTGGTGGCGGCCTTGGGCGTGAACCTGGCGGTGCTGGCGTCCACCGGCCCGATCGTGGCGTTCTTTTCCTTCAGTACGACGAACTGCCCTTTCATGGTCTTGCTCAACGTCCTGGTGTTTGCGGTTTCGGGCCTTTTGGGGATGGCTTTTCTGTTGCAAACGTTGCACCGCATGAGCACGATTCCCCTGCGCGTGGCGCGGGAGTTGTTGCCGCGGCGCGAATCGCCGCCCGCGGGAACGGACGCGGAGCATTCGCCGTCGGTCGAGCCAGCCGAGATCATCGAGGAGGAACCCAGCGCGCTGGATGCCCTGGAGGGCCACGTCTTGGGCCGGCACGTGAAAACGGTTTTTTGCTGCTGGACGGCGATCTTCAGCGTGGTGGGCGCGCAGATGGCCTGGGTGTTGCGGCCCTATTTCGGCAATCCCCACGAGCCGTTCGTCTGGTTCGGCCCGCGGACGTCGAACTTCTTCGAAGGCGTGTGGCAGGCCCTCAACGAGCTCTTGCGGCACTCATGAAGACCACGTTGCGGGAACGATTTGCGCTAATCGACGGCCTGTTACGGCGGTGTCCCTGGGCGACGCAGACTGCGGCAGGGGGCCGCGCGCGGACCCTGGGCGGCTGCGCGTTGGTGTTGGGTTTTCTGTATGGAGCGGCGATGGGCAGCTACGGCGGCCTGGGCGGCGATCACGCCTGGCAATTGCTGATTTCCGGCGTGAAGGTACCGCTTCTGCTGTTCCTGACCTTCTTGATCGGCCTGCCGAATTTCTTCGTCCTCAACACGCTTTTCGGTCTCCGCCGCGACTTCCGCGAGGCCTTGCGGGCCCTTTTGGCGGCGCAGGCGGGCGTGGCCGTCGTGCTGGCCTCCTGCGCGCCGTTGACACTCTTCTGGTATGCCTCCTGCGCCGACTACACGGCCGCATTGCTGTTCAACGGGCTGGTCTTCGCCTGGGCGAGTTTCGCAGGCCAGTACCTGTTGCGCGGTTACTATCGCCCTTTGATCGTGCGCAACCGGCGGCACGGGCGCTTGCTCTGGACGTGGCTGGGGCTGTACGTCTTCATCGGCATTCAGATGGGCTGGGTCCTGCGGCCGTTCGTGGGCGCCCCCAGCGCCCCGGTGCAATTCCTTCGCAGCGGCGACTGGGGGAACGCCTATGTGGTTGTCGCTCAATTGATCGCCGCCGCGCTGCGGCGCTGAATTGGAGTTTTCGGCCAATTTGGCGCTATAACGTTCCCACCGCCCGCCACAGTCGCAGACCGGCGAGCACAGCCTGATAGGTGCTATCGTAAAGGTTCGTGTAGGCCTGGATCCGAAGCGTTTCCGCATCGAGTACCTCGGTGTTCGTGCCCACTTGGTGCTGGTAACGGTCGCGGGCGACGCGCAGGTTCTCGTCGGCCTGGGCCACTTCCAGTTTGTTGGCCGTGTCGAGCGCTTTCTGTCGGGCATCGGCCAGGGCCACTTCCGCCGCCAGAAGATCGTTTTTGGACACGAGTCCCTTCTCGTACAAGCTGCTCACGTCGCGGAGGTGGGCCGTGAGGCTGAGTACCTTCGATTGGGCGACTTGCACGAACTTCGTGGCCGAGAGCACGACGACATAGTATTCGGCCACGTTCATCTTCACGTCCAGCACGGTACGGCGGAGATCGTCGCAGTTGGCAGACACCTGCGATTGGGCCGCCGCGATTCCGGATGAAATCCGTCCCGAGGTGTAGAGCGGTTGCGTCACGATACCGTGGGCCCCGCCACTGTTCTGATTGATAAACGACTGTTGCACGACCATCGGCAGGCCGGGCAGGGTCACCTGCAACTCAGGCTGTTGGTTCAAGGCATAGTAGTCGGCGCCAAGGGTCAGCGACGGCAGGCGTTCCGCCCGTGCCGCAGCCCAGGAGCTTTGGGCCGACGCCACTTGTCACTGGCCGGCCTCCACGCGCTGGTCGCCTCGCAGCGCGATCTGCCAGGCATCCTCCAAGGTCTCCGCCACAGTCTGCTGAGCCGGCGGTGCAAGGACTTCCACCTGTGCGAAGGCTGGCCCGGCAAGCGTCACGACAACTAGAACTACGAAGTTCCCCGCCAGTTTCCGGCCAGCGGTAAGGAAATCATGCATTCGCATCGTGTCCTCCCGGCCCTAGGAGATGGCGGCCGAGGAAAAATCGGGTTCTTTTATACTTGCCGTGCGACCCGTACAAGCGGGATATCAGAAGCAATCGGCAGATGTTACAAAACGTTTTGAGTTCCGTTCGTCGCGACCTGGCCCCAGGCCGGAACTATCGTGCCGGGAGTTCCGGTTAGAGAATCTTTTCCGATTGTTCCAGCGGAAAGACCCAAGAGTCTCACGCCAAGGCGCGAAGGACCGATCGCGACCAGCCTCGCCGATCTGCATCCTATTGTGCCTTCAGCGGCCTCCGCATATTCAAAGTCCATGGACTTTCTCCGCCTCACTCGCGGTCGAAGAGGATCGCGCCGCAGCGGCGCAGGTGCTCGAATTGGTTGGGGTTGTACTTGGCGCCGCGAAGATCGACCAGGTAGAAGTCCGTCGTGCCCAGATTGGCCTCGCGAAGGTCCGCGCCGCAGAGATTCGCCTTGCGGATCTCTTCCGGCGGCCGATAAATCTGCTGGTCGAACTCGTCGCTGTAGAATCCCGTCCGGCTGCCCTCGCCGGCGATGGGGCTGTTGACCAGCCCGCTGCGGCTGGAGCCCAGGTGAAAAACGCAGTTCCGCATGTCGGCCTTGCGGAGGTCCGCTCCTTCCCAGTCGATATCGGCCAGGCGGGCGCCTTCCAGGTCGGCGCCGGCAAAATCGGCCCTGGGCATCCGCGAGCCCGTGAGCAGCGCGCCCTGTAGATGGGCCTCAGAAAAATCCGCCTCCGGCAGGTCCACGTCTTCCAGGTCGCACTCCTTCAGGAACGCGCCCCAGAATACGGCCTTCACGAGCCGGGCCTTGCGCAGGGCCAAGCCGTTGAGGATCGACCAGGAGAGATCGGCGGAAGAGAAGTCGGCGCCGTCGATCGTGGCGTCCGTGAGGATCGCGTAGCTCAGATCGGCATGGACCAGCCGCGCGTTGGTGAGCGTGGCGTGATAGAAATCGGCGCGCGGCAGGCGGGCGTTCGTGAGATCGGCCCCGGCAAAGACGGCATCGCGGAAGTTGGCCGTCGCGGCGTCGATGGACGTCAAGATGGCCATGCTGAAATCGGCCCCCAGGGCTTGGATCTTGATCAACGAGCCAAGATCCAGCACGGCATGAGAGAAATTTGCTTTCGCGGCCATTGCCCGATCCAAGACGGCCTTGGTGAGGTCGCTGTCGCTCAAGTCGCAGTCCGCGATCCTTGCCCCCGCAAGGTTGACGGCCTTCCAATGCGCCCCATCCAAGTAGGCCGTCGAGAGCAACGGCAACCGGCGGCCGCCCGGGAGCAATCCGCTGCGGTCCGGGATCCAGCCCTTGACCGCGGCATGCAGGATACTGGCCGCCATGGGATGGCAGGCGCTGCGGCGTTTGGCGATCCAGCGGGACAGGTTTTCAATGGCCGCGGGCGACGCGATCGCGGCTACTGCTTTGACCAAGTCGCGGGGCAAGTGTTGTTCCAGCGCGCGATCGCCTGATTCGCTCTCCAACAACCCGGCCAGGCGGTCGGTCGCCAGCGTCAGGCGAACGGCATCGTGCCGCAGAAGCCTCAGCGCCCCGGCATCGACGTGCTTCCGCACGCGTGCCCAACATTTCTCGGCTTGCACGGAGAATCCTGTCACCACGGCCAGGCAATACTGTTCCGCCCCCGTCCTGTGGGCGGTTCCTGCCAATCTTCGCCGCAAGTCCTGCCGCAAGGCCCCGCAAACGCTGGTGAGAATTTCGTCTTCGGTCATGCGGTCCAGCACGATTCGCCACAGTTCCGGAATCCCGCGCGGCAGATGCCGGTCGGGTGCCGCCTGCAGCCGGGTCCATACCGACCGGCATTCAAGCGGATGCACTGTCAGGAGGTATTCCATCAGTTCGTCGTCGCCCCAGGGCGCGAGACGATAGCAGACCGCTTCGGGCAGGGAGTGCGGGTTCTGAGACGTGAATACCACGCTCGCGCTGCGGGCCGCTTCGGCAATCGCAAAAGCCGATGCGTCGTCCAGGTAAACTACGCCAAGATCCGCCGGCAAGGTCGCTGCCAGGTGGGCCAGGGCCGCCGTCTTGCCCGAACCGGGTCCTCCTACAATCTTGATGGTTCTTGCCGATCCCAGCAAGGCGTCCAGCAGAATGTCTTCCAGCGGGATGGCATCGCCCGTTTCCGGCGAAATCCCCCGCGGTTTGACCGGCGCTCGATCCGGAGCAATCATGCTGGACCTCGCTGAACTTTGCGCGTAGGGTGGGACTGGCCTGCGCTAAATCGACTTGGCTGAGGCCATGCGGTTTATCCCCGTTTCGTTACATTCGCGGTCGGGCAAACTTGGTCGCGTAGCGACCGCTGATGGTAGCCGTGGGTTTTTAACCCACGGACGACGGTGCCGAATAATCCGTCCGTTCGTCGCGTAGCGACGACTGAAAATCGGCCGTCGCCGACCATGCTACGCACGGTGCCCGGACGGAGGAAATATGCGCGCACCGCAAACCGTGGGTTGAACCCACGGCTACCATCATAGCGTCGCTACGCGACGAGCAACAGCCTCTGCCTACGGTCTACGATCCGGACCCCGCCGGTCCGTTACACCGGCACTTCCCAGCCCTGGCGGTAGCTGCGGTGTACGAGCTGGTTCAAGGCATCGTTGTTCGTAGCCTTCATGCCGGCCACGTCCCACTCGACCTTGTTGCCGGCGCCGGCGAACATGGCCAACTGACCCGTGAGGATCATCTCCGTGAAGGGGCCGGAGTAGTCGGCAAAGTTCGAGCAGGGCGTGCCGTTGTTGCGGATCGCCCAGAAGAGGTCTTCGATGGGTCCGCCGTGCGCCCGCGGGAGGCTCGGTTTGGGCAGCTTGAATTCCTTGGCCCTGGCCTCGGGCAAGATCCGCAGGCCGCCGCCATAGGCGTCCGTGACCATGAACCCCTTGTCGCCCACGTAGACCGTGCCCTCGTCGACCTGCTGGTGGGCCATCTTCTCGAAGTCCTTGACAATCTGCGGCTTCTGGCCCTTGTTGTCGTAGGTGAAGATCTTCACGGGCGGCTGATCGCCGCGGGCCGGGAACTCGAACTTGATGACGTTGCTCTGCGGGAACATTTCCTCGCTGCCGCCGTGCTGCGAGAGGCACTCGATCGTATATGCCTTGACTTCGCGCAGCTTGAGGGCCCAGAACAAACCGTCCATGCAGTGGCAAGCCAGGTCGCCCAGCGTGCCGGTGCCGAACTTCCGCCAACTCCGCCAGGAGAAGGAGTGCAGCCCGTCGTGATACTCGCGGTAGGGGGCGGGACCGATCCACTCGTTCCAATGCACGTGGGCTGGGGCGGGCTTGCCGGGCGGGATGCCGCCGGTGCCGCCGAAATCGCGGTTGAAGATGGTGTGCGTCTCCAGCACGGTGCCGATCGCGCCCGCCCAGATGCACTCGACCAGCCGGCGATAGCCTTCGCCGCAATGCCCCTGGTTGCCCATCTGCGTGGGCACATTGTGCTTGCGGGCCGCTTGGGCCAGGGCGCGGCACTCGGCGATGTTGTGGGCCAGCGGCTTCTGCGAGAAAGCGGGGATGCCACGCTCGATCGCACGAATGCAGGCCGGGGCATGATGATGGTCCGGTGTGGAGACGAGCACGACGTCGAGTTCCTTATGGCACTCGTCCAACATCTTGCGGTAGTCGTAGTAGACCTTAGGTTCGGGCTTTCCCGGCTGTCGCTCACGGAACTGCTTCAATGCGCCGGCCATCGTGTGGTCGTCGATATCGACGAAGGCCACGGGGGTCTCGCCCAGCGAGCAGCCCAGTCCGTAGCCGCCCATGCCGCCCACGCCCACGACGGCCACGCGAAGCTTCTTTTTGTCCTGATCCGATTCGGCCAAGACGTGAGGAACGGCAAATTGCAGAGCACCAACGGTGGCGCCGGCCGCAGCCGTGCGGCGGATGAACTCCCGGCGAGTGGTTTGATTACGCATGAGAAAGGGTCCTTGAGGATAACAATAAATTGGGAAACGGCAGACGGGTACTAGTATTGCATCCCTAGACCGTTGCGTCAAGAAACGCGCCCGCCGTTCACAGGAGAACTGCAAAGTCCTTCGTAGCACGGAATTAATTTCGTGGCCTTGCCCTTCTTGGGGCAAAACGGAATAAATTCCGTGCTACGAAGGGCAGACCTGCCACCGCTCACTTGACAACCGGCCGCCCGGCAACTAACCTAAAAATCGTCCTTGCCCGCCTCCACATTCCCGCCGAGCCTGCCATGATGAAAACCCGCCTGCCGTTCGCCCTCCTCATTTTGTGTACGCTGCTGGGTGATGCCTTGGCTTGGGGCCAGCCGGCCGCCTATCCGCCGCCAAAATTCGGCGACACTAGTTCTTTGGGCCGCAACGTGCAGCGCACCATGCGGCTCTTGGCCACCAGCACGCCGCAGAAACGAAACACCGTGCGGGTCCTGTTCTATGGCCAGTCGATCACCGAGCAGAAGTGGTGGCAGGCCGTCGCCGATGATCTGCGCAGCCGTTTTCCGCACGCCAACCTGGTGATCGAGAACCGTGCCTTGGGCGGGTTCGCCTCGCAGTTGCTGGTGAAGACGGCCGAGACCGAATTGTACTCCTTCTATCCCGACTTGCTCATCTTTCAGGTCTACGGCGCGCACGACAAGTACGACGACATTATCCGCCGCGTGCGCGAGCGGACTACGGCGGAGATCCTGCAGCAGAATGACCACGTGACCAGCCTGGCCGCTTTCAGCGAAGAGACCGATGCGGCGAAACTCTGGCCACCCGACGGCAAGCGTTGGGACGCCTTCATGAACCATAATTGGCTGCCGGCCGTTTCGAAGCGATACAGTACCGAGTTCTGCGACCAGCGCGGCTTTTGGAAACAGTATCTGACCGACAACGGCCTGCAGCCCAAGCAACTCTTGATCGACGGCGTACACCTCAACGCGCACGGCGAGTTCCTCATGAGCAAGTGCGTCGAGGCCTACTTGCGTTACGACCCGCGCCTCGGCCCCGCGGCGGCCGACAGTTGGGTCAAGACCTACGAGGTGGGCAAGGACGTCGCCTGGCGCGACGGCGTGCTCTGTGTGCCCCTGGTGGGAAATCGCGTGGACGTGATCGTCAAGCCCGGCACAGCGCCGCCGGCAGCGGTGAAGATCGACGGCCGCAAGCCCTCGGAGTTTCCCGAGCTTTACGGCTTCACCCGCACGCGGGCCACGCCCGGCGGCAAGTGGCCGCCCATTGCCCCGCTGCACTGGCAGAAACCGCTTGTGCTGGAAGACTGGACGATGGATGTCGTCAAAGACCGTCCCGAGCCGCCAGTGTATCGCTTCACGTTGCGGGGATCGAAGACGGGCGCGGACGGCGAGGGCCGTTCCGACGCGCGGTTCGTCTCGCGCTCCGGCCGCATTGTGATCGAGCCGGACGATTGGGGCGTGGCTTTCGCCTTGATGCTGGCCCAGGTCAAACCTGTGCCCGACCACTTCACCGTGAAATGGAGCGTCGTGCCGCAGTTTGTCGACGAGTTCGTCTCGCCCGGCATCAAGGACCCGGCCATCGAAACTACGGTGACGTTGGCCCAAGGACTTATTAGTGGCAAGCATGTGCTGGAGATCGCCGGCAGTGAGAAGACGCCGATCGCGGCCATTCGTGTTTATTGTCCGCCGCTGAAAGCTAAATGAAAACCTTGGAGAAGATCATGTTATCGATATCGCGAGGATCACGAAGAGAGTTCTTGCGCCGCGGGCTGGTTGCGGCCGGGGCCGCGTTTGCCGCCCCCTGCCTGGTTCCGGCCTCGGCCCTGGGCAAGAACGGCGCCACACCGCCCAGCGATCGCATCGGCATGGGGTTCGTCGGCCTGGGCGGGCAAGGCGGCGGCCATCTTTTCGGCGGCGCTTGGACCTACCTGCCCGGCGGCTACCTCGGCCGCGACGACGTGCAGGTGCTGGCCGTCTGCGACGTGCAGCGCAAGCGGGCCGAGGAAGGCAAGGGCCGCGTTGAGCAATACTATGCCGGGAAATATGGCCCGGGCACGTACAAAGGCTGCAGCGCCTACTGGGACATCCGCGACATGCTGCTCCGCGCCGACATCGACGCCGTGCTCGTCGCCGCCGCCTATCATGCCGCCGCAACCAATGCAATCCTCACTGTCAGGGCGGGCAAGGACGTCTACTGCGAGAAGCCGACTAGCGTGTCGATCCGTGCCGGCCGGGCCATTGTCGACGCCGTTCGCGCCCACGGCCGCGTCTACCAGGGCGGCACGCAGCAACGCAGCGAATACGACGGCCGTTTCCGCCGCGCCGTCGAACTGGTCCGCGGTGGGCGGATCGGCCAGCTCAAGCGGGTCTATGCCTATCAGACGGGCGGCGGGCTGACTCCGCCCCCCTCCACGCCGCGGGGCGGCGCTGTGCCGCCCGACGTGAACTGGGAGGCCTACGTGAATTGCCTGCCTTGGTTCAACTATGACGGCAGCACCGGCGCGCACCGCTTCGCCTACGGCGACATCAACTGGGGCCAGCACCACTACGACATCGTGCAATGGGGCGTCGGCGCCGACGACACCGGCCCGGTCGAGATCCGCCTGGAAGAGGGCAAGCCGGTCTTCCGCTATGCCAATGGCGTCGAGGTCTTCGGCTGCCCGCCGCCCGGTTCCGCCTGGGACGAGGGCGGGGCCTGTTTCGTCGGCACGGATGGGAAAATCACCGTGCATCGCGGCAAGTTCTTCTCCGATCCGCCGGAGATCGTCAAGGAAACGCCCGGCATGAGCCACACGGGTGTCTATTATTCGACGAGCCACTCGGGCAACTTCCTGGAGTGCGTCCGCACCCGGCAGCGGACCATCGCCGACGCCGAGACCGCGCATCGCGCGTCCAGCATGTTGCTGCTGGGCGGAATCGCCATGCGCCTAGGCCGCACGCTCAAGTGGGATCCGCAAAAAGAAGAGTTCCCCGACGCGCCCGACGCCAACCGCCTGTTGTCGATGGCCGCCCGGGAACCTTGGAGATACTAACCTTGGAAATCCGAAATCCGAGATAGGTTCAGCCACGGATGGAACACAGATGAAACACGGATACGCATCCGTGTTCCATCCGTGGCAAACTTCCAGTTTTTTGGATTTGTTTCGAATTTCGACATTCGGATTTCGGATTTTGATCCAGTTGTTGCACAGAGAATCGAGAGAGCCATGAACATTCGATATCGTATCGCCCTATTCGCCGTCGTGCTGGGCGCGTCGGCCGCTTCACTTCGCGCCGACTCGCCCACGGCCGAGGACAAGCTCATCGAGGTCCTCAAATCGGGCGCGGGAGTGGCCGAGAAGGCCAATGCCTGCCGCGAGTTGAAGCTCTCCGGCACGGAGAAATCGATCCCCATGCTGGCGTCGTTCCTGACCGATGCTGACCTCTCGCATCCGGCCCGCTATGCCTTGGAATCGATGTCTTATCCGGCGGCCGGCGCGGCACTGAGAGAAGCTCTAGGCAAAGCGACGGGCCTGGCCCGTTCGGGCATCATCGACAGCCTCGGCCAGCGGTGCGATGCGGCAGCGGCCCCGCTGATCGCACCAGACCTGGGCAGCAAGGACATTGTACTGGTTGCGGCTGCCGCTACGGCCCTGGGCAAGATCGGCACTCTGGAAGCCGCGTCGCTGTTGACCACGGCCTGGCTCACTGCTCAAGACGCTGCCAGGATCAAGATCGACGATGGGCTGCTCGTCTGCGCCGATCGGCTGCGTCTGGCCGGCAAGGTCGCGGAGGCCGCGAAGATCTACGACGCCTTGTCGCCGCCGAGCGAGCCGCGCCTGATCCGCGCGGGCGCGCTGCGCGGCCGCATGCAAATGGCCGGCGCGCAAGCGGCCGGCGTCATCGCCAAGTCGCTGGGTGACAATGACGCCATGGTGCAGATGGCCGCCGCAGCGCAGTTGCATGTTCTCTCCGACGCCGATCTGGGCGCGATCGCCGCCGACATGGCCAAGCTGCCTCCCCAGGCCCAGGTCGCCGTGCTCGCGGCCATCCGCATCCGCGGCCGCAGTGCGCTGGCCCCCGCAGCCCTGGCGGCGACCAAGAGTCCTCACGAATCGGTCCGCTTGGCGGCCGCGCGGACGCTGGGCATCGTGGGCGACGTGACAGCCCTGCCCGCCTTGGTCGAGTTGGCCTCCGCGGAAGGCCCGGTCGGCCTGACCGCCCGGGAAAGCCTGCAGGCCATTTACGGTCCCAAGATCGACGAGCAGATCATCGCCGCCCTAAAGGCCGAGAAAGATCCGGTCCGCCGGGCCGCGTGGATCGGCGTGCTGCAATCGCGGCAGCCCGTGGGCGTCGTACCCTTGCTGCTGGACGAGGTCGGCAGTCAGGGTCCTGTGGTTGCCGGCCGCGCCTTGGCCGCGCTAGGAAAACTCGCCGCGCCGAAGGATATCCCTGCCCTGGTAGCCGTTGTCCTCAAGACCGAAAACGGAACCCTGCGCGACGAGGCCGAGCGGGCGGTGCGGCAGGTCTGCCTGCAGATCGCCGACGCCAAGAAGCGTGCCCAACCCGTGCTGAGCATTTTCCAGTCCGCCAGCCCGGCGGAACGCCTGGTGTTGCTACCCCTGCTGGGCCGCATCGGCGGCGACGACGTCCGGGCCGTCGTGCAAGAGTCGCTGGGCAGCAAGGACCCGGCCGTTTACGCGGCGGGCGTGCGGGCAATCTCGAACTGGCCTGACGCCAGCGCAGCCGGCCAACTGCTCCATCTGGCCCAATCGGCCAAGGAACCGGCGCATCGGCAATGGGCGCTTTATGCCTTCGTACGCGTCGTTTCCCTGCCCGGCGGCGCGAGCAACGCCGACAAACTGGCCAATCTCAAGCAGGCCATGCTCCTGTCGCAAACCGACCAACAGCGGCTCTGGGTGATCCAGCGCGCGGAGGCAGTCCGGGCGGTCGAGACCTTGCGGTTCGTCGCGCCGTACATGGCACAACCGGCCTTTGCCGAACAGGCCTGCCACTCGGTGGTCGAACTGGCCCACCACAAGGAGTTGCGCAACCCCAACCTGCCGGAGTTCACCGCCGCCTTGCAAAAGGTGCTCGCCACCGCCAAGGATGCAGCGACCCTGGACCGCGCGAAGCGGTATTTGGAAGGAAATTAAACCGTAGGGTGGGCCGACGGGCACCGTCGCGCAGCGATGGTCGGCGAGTCCCACCATATTCCGCATCGAATCTGGTGGGACCACAATCGTAGTAACTGTCTTGCGGAGTGGAGGAGCAGACCCCAGCCCGCTTGACGGGCTGGTGAAGGAGTCTTTCTAGCGAGCAAAACTTACGCGAATCGATCCACGACCCCTGCCGGCTTGTCCGGCAGGTGAATGAGTCTTGTAAGAAATGGGGGCCGCGGGCATTGCTAAAAAGACTTCTTCACCTGCCGGACAAGCCGGCAGGGGTCCACGAGGTTTTTGGGGCCGTCGCCGCTTCGCTCACAAGACTTTCTCACCTGCCAGGCAAGCTGGCGGGGGTCGTCGTCTTCATCCAATTAAATAGTTACCAACTGTAACTCAGCCATTGCCGCCTCCACGGCGCTAAACTCGCTCGACTGCGGCACGGCGGCCCCTTGCCGCAACTCGGTCAGGAGGTCGCCGAGCAACTCCTTTTCCACGAAATCGGCCAACCACTGTGCCCGCCGCTGGGCGAAACGCGTTTGCAAGCGGCGGAACAGCCGGGCGGCGGCCTGGCGAGCGCCCTCGCCGGTAGTGCTGACGACTGCCTCGGTGATGCCCGTGGCAATGGCCGCGTCGGTGGCGATCTGCCCGGCCACGTGCCCCGCGGCATGCATGGCCGCCTGGCCCACAAGATCGCCGGCCAGCACCCCGCCGCTGACGCACAGGGTCACAGTGATCGCGGGCCGGGCAACCGCCAGCGCCTGGTCGAGCGTCTGGAACCAACGCGCCATCCGCGGATAGCCGGCCTTCAATGCCTCCAGTTCCGCCCGCAACATGGCGCGATACTCCTCGTCGATGGGCGGCAGCGCAGCGTGCGCCGTTTCGATACGGGCGAGCAGCTCCGCGCGGGCCTGGCCACCCAGCAACCGCAGCAACCGTGGCTGCAAGATCTCGTTGCCGACTTGCGACAGCCGGGCTAGCTCGTCGAGCAATTTTTCCACCGCCATGAGCACGGCGGCCCGTTCCTGCCGCTGAAAGGCCGCCAGCGGATCTTCGCTGGGACCGGCCAGCGAGGCCCAGGCCGCGCGGACCGGTCGCAGGATGCCGCGCCCGACCACGCGGTAGAACCCATGCACCCGCCGCGACCAGTCGCCGCGCTGCGCGTCCCACCACTGGTGCATTTCCTCGACGAGCACGCTCGTGGGCAGACCCGGCCAGGCGACGCGGGCCATCTCGGTCGCCGAGAGGGCATCTGCCGCCGCGGCAAACTGACCCGCCGCCGCGCGGATCTCGCCCAGGTAGCCCGGCAGGCCCTGGGCCGGATCGTGTACCCGCGCCAGCGCGCCGCGAAAGGTGCGGATCTTGATCGTGTCGAAGTGCAGCGCCGCCAGCTCGTTGCGGAGATCGGTAGGCGAAGAAGCCTGATCCAGATCGTAAGACTGCTCCTCTTCTCTGCAACCTTTTTCTGTCCTCTGCCCTCCGACCTCTGGCCTCTGCTCCGTAGTGCTGAGCCGATAGAACGGCAACCGCAGTTCCTCCGCCGCGGCGCGGTCGTATGGCACCACGTAGACCAGTTCCGGACGGGCGCCCGTCTCGGCCGCGAAGCGGGCGAGCCATTGCGGCCAGTAGTCGCGGTCGGCCTGCAAGTCGCAGAAGTTGAAGATCACGATGATGGGCTTGTCGGCCTCGACAGCCGCGCGGAAGAACTGCTTCACCGCCGCGTCGTTGTACTTCTGCTGCGTCAAGAGGGCAATCAGCACGTCGGCCGTCTGGCGAACCGCGCGGGCACGCTGCCAGTTCACGGTCACGTCGGAATCGACGTCCGGCGCGTCGACCAGGACCAGCCGCGGCGGCACGTGGGTCCCCAGCCGCCAATAGATGCGGTCGACCGGGTCGTCGTCCAGCGGGTCGTCGGCTGATTGCCAGGCCCGCAGTTCGAAATGTTCGAAGAGCCGGCGGAGCATTTCGGGGTTGTCACAACCGGGCGGAACGAGGCAGACAGGGTGCTTGGTGCCGGCGGCCAGGGGAGTGGCCGCGCTGGCCGTTTCGCCCGCTAAGTGGTTGAAGACTACCGACTTGCCGATGTTCGTGCCGCCCACGATGGCCACGACCAGCAGTGGCGGCATCTGCAACTGCGGCAACAGCTTGCGCTCGAGCAGTTCGAACCACTCGCGGCCCTGCGGCGGCGGCACGCCCACGCGGCGGGCGATGGGGGCCAGCGCCTCGATCGAGCGCGCCAGGTCGGCAATGCGGGTGGCAAAGGCGGAAAAGGCCATGTTTACCATCCCGCGGGCCGAACGCCGCCCTCGACGCGGGCCAACGTCCAGCATGCCCGGCCGCTGCCGGCCTCGATGGAGCGTTTCATGGCCAGCGTGATGAAGAAGGAGGTGGGCCGTTTCTGCTCGTCCTCGTAGGTTACAGCGTAGACTTGCCGCACGAGATCGAAAGGCCCCTGGCTGCCCTCGTCGTCCGTCGCGTAATAGCGGATCTGGGCGTCCGCTCCCAGGGCAAAGAGCGTCCGCATGGTCGGCTGCTTGACGAACTCGCGCAGTGCCCGCTGCCAGGTCGGGTTGTTGCGGTAGAAGTTGACCAGATCCTTCTCCTCGTACGGGCGTTTCAGGGGATCGACCATGAAGTGATGGGCCTTGTAGACCGCTCCGTCGCGGACGGCGTCGATCCAGGCCTGGGCGAACTGCCGCGCCTGCTGGCGGAGATAACGGCGATAGACCAGGTCTTCGGCCGGCGGGGCGACGAGGAACGTCACGCCCAGCAGCAGCCCGGCCAGGGCCGCGGGGCGCCCCACCAGTTCCGGCCCGCGGGCGGCAAGTCGCCGCAGGGCCAGCCCGGAGAGGACCACCGCCGCCAGCGGCAGTAGCCAGAGCACGGTGGCGAACATCGCCAGCAGCGACAACAGCCCGGCCATTAGCCCCGCCACGGCCAGGGAACTGACCGCCCGGTAGCGGACGACCTCTTCGTCAGCCGCGTCGAACTTCAGCGAGAATGGTCGATCGGGCATGGACATGGGTGCGGGGATTAAACTGAGCGGATGTTATTGGATCCAGCAAGAGTAATGCCACTGATGATGCGAACGCCCCCACCGACCCTGCGTCGGTGGAGCGATGTTTGACCACTACCATCGGCCCGTTGCATTTTGTTTCGTCCCGTTTGCGGCCCCGCCCGGCCCGGAGGGCCGGGCGGGGCCGCAAACGGGACGAACAGGGGCCGTATTAGGGTGTTGGTAGTGGTCAAACATCGCTCCACGGGGGCAGGCCCCGTGGTGGCGTTAACGGTGACTTTACTAATGCTGGACTCAGTAAGCAAGGGCCGTGCGGCACAAGCCCGTCGTTGTTCAAGCCGTAAGCCCAAGGCCCCCGAATTTCGTGCCACCTGTGCTACTTGTTGCTTCCTGGTGCAGGGTTTGCGGGCGCCTTGATGAACTTCTTGTTGACGAGGATCGCGCGTTCGGGCGTGCCGTTCATATAGTCCTCGATGTGCATTCGCCGCAGAAGCTGCTTCTCGATGAAGTCGGGCGGGAAGGAGTCCTTGTCGCCCGCCCGGCAGTAGCCGTTCTTCGACTGGTACCTGGTGAAGCCCAGCCACTCGCGATCCGGGGCGAACATGCCCAGGAACATGCTGTTCTGCGGTTGGAACGCGCCGAAGAGTGGATATTGCGCCAGCGGCGCGGCGTGCAGCGAGACCAGCGTGAAACCGATCATGATCCAGCCGATACACAGCGAGAGCACGATGCCGCCCACCTGATCGACGATCTTCAAGAACCGCACGCGGACGCGGGAAACCACATCCGTGATGGCGCGGAAGACGACCATGAAGAGGATGAAGCAGATCCACAGCGCGAGGAAATCGAAGAAGGCCACATAGGCATGAATATCGTCGCTATAGTTGGTCATGAACTTGGCCAGCCACTCGTAGAAATTCATCGCCAGCAGGCCGGCCAGGACCACGTTGACCAGTGCGATTGCGTTGCTCCACACGCCGTCGCGGTAGAGGAATCCGACGCAGGCGGCCATGATGATCACGCACAGCAGCCACACCACCGCGCAGGAACTGTCGGGCGGTTTCTCGGGCAGGATCTCGGGGGGCGGAGGAGCAGGCTGGTTTCTTGCCTCTTGTACCGCCATCTTAATGTTCTGGTCGCCTTCCTTCATAACAGCCACCAACTCGAGAATGGTCGCTTTGGAAAGTCCCTTTCTTTGTGAGAGCTGGAAACCTGCCTCAAAATGCCGCTTGTAATTTTGCTCTCCCTTCTCCTTGAATTGAGCTTCGAATCTCGCTTTTTCTTCCGGGGTTGCCGCCTTTTCCGCCATTGCGCCCTCTAGCACAAGCGTTTTCACGTGATTATACAATTCGCGAAGTTTGGGTATAGCGTCCTTTGCGGTGGGCGCATCCTTTATACCTTGCAACACAGCGACAACGTCGTCGCTTGCCTTGAATAGATCCTGCGCGATCTGCTCTTGCGTGCGCATCGGAGGTGCTTTGACCCCCGTGCGGATCTTCGGCTCATAGGAGGTGCATCCGGCGACGGCCAGCAGCGCGGCCGTGAGGCAGAGCAAGGAGAGCAAGCGAGTAGCGCGTAGCCGGCGCCCGGTACTCGGTACACAGTGCTCAGCAGTACACAGTACCGTGTACTCAGTCCGGAAATGGCTAGCGGAAGGCTCGCGCTTCGCCGAGAACGCATGGTCCCGTCCTGCGCCTTCGGACGGCATACTGTGTACTGAGTACTGTGTACCGAGTACTATGCGCCGATCTCCCACTGCCCACGGCGTCCTAACATTTTGGAAATTCGTCATTTGCATTTTGAATTTGTTTCGGATTTCGACATTCGAATTTCGTGCTTTCTTTGGTGGGTCTGCGCTGCGCTCGACCACACCCTACAACCTCACCCCTTCAAGACTCTCATCAACTCCGGCAGCGAGGTGGCCCCGCGGACGACCATCAAGATGCCTTCCTCCTGCAACGTCTTGTTGCCCGACTTCCGCGCGGCCAGACGCAGGGCGTCGAGCTTGGGCGTCGTGGCCAGCGTCTTCCGCAGCAAGTCGTCGACAACCAGCAACTCGAAAATGGCCGTCTGGCCCAGGAAGCCCACGCCGCCGCACTCGCGGCAGATATCTTTCTTGTCGTCGTCGCCCTTGGGCGTGGGCGGACGATAGAAGGCCCGCACCTTGTCGGCCGGCAAGCCCAACTGCTTGAGCACCTCGGCCGGCGGGGCGTAAGGCTCCTTGCACTTGTCGCAGAGCTTGCGGACCAGCCGCTGCGAGAGCAGGGCCGTGACCTGATTGCGAAACTCGGCGATCGGCGCCTTCTCGATGGCGTAGATCCGCAAAAGGGCCTCGGCGCAGTCCTTGGCCCGCACCGTGCTGATGGCCATCCGCCCTTCCGTTTCGACCTCTTCGCAGACCAGTTTGAGCGATTGGGCGTTAACCAGGTCGCGGATCACAATCACGTTAGGCTGCGTGCGGAAGACCCGCGGCAGGATATCGGCGGGGGTCTGGCCGGCCTTGCTCTGGTAGGTGGTCACGGCGATATTCTCGATCTCATCGTAGCGGTTGGCCTCGTCCTCCACCGCGGCGAACTCGCGCACGAAGCGGTCGAGCGTGGAGAGCACGACCTTGGTCGTGGTCCGCAGGCCGCCCGTGGGAATGGCTGACAAGATCACGAAACCCTTGGGGCGATTGAGGATTTCCTTGAGCTGCTCCTGCATCTTGGCCCGCATGCCCAGGTCGTCCAGGGTGGACAAGTGAATGCCCTTGACCTCGAACTCGACCACGACCCGCTCGCCGGTCTGCGTGCCCTGGCAGGTCAAGGTGGCCGCGGTCTTGACCGGTTCCAGGGAGGTCACGGGATGCAGGACGTCGATACCCGGCAGCTTCGGCAGTTTCTCCTTGTCGATGGGCGTCCACACGCCGATGGGCGTGGCGAACTTCTGCCGGGCCTGCTCTTCCACGGCCTTGGCCACTTCGATCTGCAGCCGCGGCGGCTGCAATTCCTCGGAGGCCATCCGCCGCATGAGGTCGATGGTGGCCTGCTCGCGATACTCTTTTTCGGCCTTGTCCATCTTGCTGAAGTTCTCTTTCCGCAGCACCTGGTACTCCACGCCGAACTTGCCCACCTGCTTGACGCGGCGCTCCTTGGGATCCAGACCGCAGAGGACCTTGAGCGATTCCAGGGCCGGGTCGGCCTGCTCGCGCTCGATCGGCTCCTGGGACATCGGCACGCCGTCGACCAGGTAGCGGACGGAGACGGTCGTAGCCGCGAAATCCAGCACGATTGCCGAGGCCCGCACGCGCAGGGCCTCGTACAAAATCGTGCGGGCACGCGGCAGCCCGCCCGATTGCCGGGCGGAGAGCAGCCGGGCGCCGTCGATCGTGGCGTCGCCGCCGCCGCGGCCATAGACCTTCACCGGCACGCCCACTGTGTTGGCGTCGGCGGCCTCGGACGCGACCTTCACGCCCACATTCTTCATCTTGCTGGAGAACCAGTACCGCAAGTGCGCCCGCGTGAGCACTTTGCGGTGCAGCGGCATGGCCTTGTTGCGCAAAACAATGTAGGCCGTCACGGGCGCGACGGCCGCCGCCAGCAACAGGAAGATATTCAGCCAGAACCAGGGGATCAGCCAGCTCAGGAGCATGGTGACCATGAAACTGCCGACGATGATCGGGTTCCAGAGTTGCCATTTCAGCCCCGTGTCTTCCAGGTCGCGATTGGCCCAGTCGGCCGCGCCCACCCAGGCCAGGAAGACCAGCCAGACCGTGGCGATCTTCATCCAGCTCAGGTAGAAGCCGCGGCCGCGCCAACTTTGATTCCACAGGTAGGACGCGTCCTGGGAGATGTCGGCCCGCGCGATTTCCGCGCCCGCACTCACGAGGAAGGCGGCCAGCAACAAAATCAGAATTACACGGGAGAATCTCATCTTTCGCTCATTCCACTCAAGTCCGAAATCCGAAATCCGAAACCCGAAGTCCGAAACAAATCTAAAATCTCAAATTTGAAATTCAAGACTTTGGGAACCACGAATTACACGAATTACACGAATGAAGAAAAAGTCAAACAGAAAGATAAAAAACAAGAGATCGCCGTGCAACCTCGGCCTATCTCTCAGCATTTTTCTGTCAGCCATATTTCTGTCATTCTTTCCCATTCGTGTTATTAGTGCTATTCGTGGTTCCCTTCCTTGCCGGTTTCGTGGTCGCGTTTTTTCTGGTGTCGTACGGTTGTCTCGGTCTACATCATGGCCGAATCGCGGACTTCGATCCCCTTGAGGGCCATCTTCAGGGCCTCGGGGTTGGGGGCCACTTCAAAGGCCGTCGGCCGGTCGATCAACTCGATGTCGATCAAATCCTTCAAGCTCATGGTGAAGTCCTGCATGCCTTCTTCCTTGCCCAGGCGGATGGCGTCGCCCAGCTTCTCCTCCTGGCCTTCCAGGACCAGCTTCTTGACGATGGGGTTGAAGGTCATGATCTCGACCGTGGGCACGCGTTTCACGCCGGGCTTGATCGATTTCAGGAGCTTCTGGGCCAGGATGGCCTTCATGTTGAAGGCCATGGCGCTGCGGACGGCGCTGCGCTGGCCTTCGGGAAACAGGTCGAGGATGCGGCCGATCGTGCTGGGCGCGGTCGAGGCGTGGATCGTGCCGAACACGAGGTGCCCCGTCTCGGCCGCCTGGATGGCCGTTTCGAACGTCTCCCGGTCGCGCATTTCTCCCACCAGGATCACATCCGGGTCTTCGCGAACCGCATGCTTCATGCCGATTCCGAAATCCTTCACGTCGGTGCCGATCTCCCGCTGGTTGATCAGGCACTTGTCTTCCGTGAAAGTGAACTCGATGGGGTCCTCGAGCGTGAGGATGTGCTTGCGGTAGTTGTGGTTGATCCAGTCCAGCATCGAGGCGATCGTCGTGCTCTTGCCGGAACCGGTCACGCCCGCCAGCAGGATCATCCCCTGGTCGAACTGGCAAAGCCTCTCCAGGCCGTCGGGCAGGTACAGCGCTTTGAAATCGGGGATCCAGTTGTTCACCTTCCGGGCCACCAGGCCCAGGCTGCCCATCTGTTGCAGCACGTTGACGCGGAACCGCCAGCGCTTGTCGTCGATCTGTAGCGAGTAGGCGAAGTCGACACCGCCGTTCTCCTCGAAGATCTTCAGGTGGCGGGCGTCGTGGTGGAACAACGGCAGGACCAGCCGGGCCATCTCTTCGTCGTCGATCGGGCCGCTTTTCAGCGGACGCAGCGTGCCGCCGACGCGAACGACCGGCGAACTGCCTGTTTTCAGGTGCAGGTCGCTCCCGTCGAACTTCACCAGGGCGCGAAACAGCTTGTCGATCTCCAATTCGCCGTGTTGCGCAAAGCGCCCGAGTTCGACGGGCTTTTCAGTTTCGTTCAAATGGGGCGTGGTCATGTTTTCTAAGAATCCGAAAGGCCAATTGCCAAGACTCGCTGATTCAGGATGTTTTGGGCATTTCTGATTTGAAATTTGAATTTGTTTCGGATTTCGTCATTCGTCATTCGAATTTCCGTCGTCTTTCACAGCCTCACCGGGATGCCGCGGTCGCGCATGACTTGCTTGGTCTGGCGGATGGAAAACTCGCCGAAGTGGAAGATGCTGGCGGCCAGGGCTGCCTCGGCCCCGCCCAACAGGATCGCGTCGGCCAAGTGCTGCGGGCAACCGGCCCCGCCACTGGCCACCACCGGCACTCGCACCACGCGAGTGACAGCCCGGGTAATCTCCAGGTCGTAGCCGTCCTTGGTGCCGTCGGCGTCCATTGAGGTGAGCACGATCTCGCCGGCCCCCAGGCGCTCGACCTCCTGTGCCCAGGCGACGGCTTCCAGGCCGGTGCCGATCCGCCCGCCGTTGATGTGGACTTCCCACACCTCGCGGCCCTCTTTGACGACGCGCTTGGGGTCGATGTTCACCACGATGCACTGGCTGCCGAAGCGGCGGGCGGCCTGGTGGACGAAGTCCGGATTGCGGCAGGCGGCGGAGTTGATCGAGACCTTGTCGGCCCCCGCGTTCAACAGCGCGCGGACGTCGTCGATCGTGCGGATCCCGCCGCCCACGGTCAGGGGCATGAAGACGACTTCCGCCGTGCGGCGGACAACGTCCAGCATGATGTCGCGTTCTTCGTGGCTGGCGGTGATGTCGAGGAAGACAAGCTCATCGGCCCCCTCTTCTTCGTACCGCGCAGCGACAGCCACCGGATCGCCCGCGTCACGGAGATTGAGGAAATTGGTCCCCTTGACGACTCGGCCCCGGTTGACATCAAGACAAGGTATAACCCGTTTGGCGAACATAGCGCCTGTGTTTTCGGGATTGTGTGTTTTTGGGGTCGGAAATGAATGTCGGCCGTGGCGGCCGCGACCGCACAAAACCGACCTTTACTTTAACCTCTAGTACCCTTAGCGGTCAACTAGGTGGGGCAGGCGGGCAGGATAAGGCGTAACCCAGGCCCTGCTTGGCCGCCAGGACAAACGCCCGGATCGTGGCCGGGTCCTTGATTCCCGGCTGCGATTCCACCCCGCTGGCCGTGTCGACGGCTGTAGCCCCGGTCTCGCGGATCGCCTTGGCAACATTTTCCGCCTTCAGTCCCCCGGCAAGCACCAGCATGGGGGGGTTGCCGTTTTGAATGTATTGCCTGGCAAGCGACCAGTCGGCCAATTTGCCGCTCCCGCCGAAGCCGCGGGCCAAAGGCGCGTCCAAGAGAATCATCCGCGGCATACAACCCCGGACGCGGCAGATTTCCAGGTAGTTTGCAATCGCCTGTAGTCCTTCAGGCCCGGCGACGCGGAAGGCCTTCATCGCGGGCCGCTTGCCGAGGGCCGCCAGCAGTTCGGGCCGCTCGTCGCCGTGAAGTTGGATCAAATCCAGGCCCAACGTATCGCAGGTCCGGCAGATCTCCGCGGACGGCGCGTTGACGAACAGGCCCACCTTGATCATTCCGGCCGGCAATTCGGCGATGATCGCCCGCGCGCGATCCAGATCGATCACCCGCGGACTCTGCGGGTAGAAATTCAGCCCGATGGCGTCAGCGCCCGCTGCGGCGACCGCCCGAGCATCGTCCGGCCGCGTGATTCCGCAGATTTTGACGGTGAACATGGCAGTCAACGCGCCGTCGCCGTTGGCTCCGGGTTAAACGAGGCGAGGCCCTCAGCAACCTTCCGCAGCCGCTCAGGGTCGACGATCCGCACGTGGTTCTTGGCCCTCAGGGAGATCAGGCCGGCATCCAGCAGACGGCGGAAGGTCCGCGAAAAGGTCTCGCTGGTCAAATTGAGATGGCTGGCGACATACCGCTTGAGGCTGGGCAAGGCCACGTCGCCGTCGTCCGCGCGTCGCGCGTCCAAGAGATAGTTGGCAATTCGCCCCGCCGCGTCGCGCAGCACGACATCTTCCAGAAGCCCCACCAGGTGTTTGACCCACAGCGAGAGCCCGGAGAGCATTCCCAGGCAAAGCGGGTGGTCTTCTTCCAGGGCCTTGCGAAACTGCGGCTGGGGCAAGAGGGCGCAGACAGTCGATTCGACCGCTTCGGCCGAGGCCGGCACTTTGAATCCGCCCAGCGCTGCCACCTCGGCGAAGGTCTCGCCCGGCTCGACCATGTGCAGAACGTGTTCTTTCCCGCCCGCCCCGGTCTTGAACACGCGAACCATCCCCTTGCCGACCACGAAAACGCCTGGGCAGTCCTCGTGTTCGCGGAAAATCGTCTGCCCTTTGCGGAATTTTGCCAGCCGAGCCATCGCCATCAGCCGCTGAAAACTCTTGGCAGGAACCGCGGAAAAGAGGCGACAATCGGTGAGGATATCTACGACGCTAAGCATTCTGGCAAGAACTTTTCCAACACTTGATCTGGATCAATGACGGGACTTCAGCAACCAGGTATTATACAGTCAGCAGTTAAGCTTCTGATAGGTAGCGGTCCGCTGGAGTCCCGGCCTTAGCCGGAATGCTAGGCAAGATCCGCCTAAAGGCGGGACTCCAACCGGAAAATTCCTCCAGCTCAAGGCATAAATCACGATTCCCCCCCTCCAGCATAAAGGATTCATCTCATGTTCTGTTATCAATGTGAACAAACCACCAAGGGCAGCGGGTGCCAGCAGATTGGCGTTTGTGGGAAAGAGCCGGAAACGGCCGCACTGCAGGACCTTTTAGTTCACGCCACCAAGGGGGTGTCGATGTGCGCCCACCGAGCGGCCCGGCTTGGCGCGCGCGATGCCCAGGTCGATCGCACGATGCTCGAGGGCCTGTTCGCCACGGTGACCAACGTCGATTTTGACTCGGCCCGCATTGAAGAGCACCTGGCTCAGGCCGCCGCCGCCCGCGGCAAGGCCCGCACACTGTATGAATCCGCCTGTGCCAAGGCGGGCAAGACGCCCGAGAAACTGTCCGGCCCCGCCGCTTGGCAGCCGGCCGCCGACCGCGCCGGCCTGGTCCGCCAGGGTGAGGACGTGGGTGTCCCCCGCTTCCAGGCCATCCTGGGAACCGATATCGCCGGTCTACTGGAGCTGACGCTCTACGGGCTGAAGGGGGCTGCGGCGTATGCCGATCACGCCCTGGCGCTGGGCTATGAAGACGCCGCCTTGTATGCCATGTTCCACGAGGCACTCGATTTCCTCGCCGGTCAACCAACCAATGTCGACGCCATTCTTGGCTGGGTCTTGAAGGCCGGCGAGTTGAACTTGAAAATCATGGAACTGCTCGACAAGGCCAACACCGAGACCTACGGCCATCCCGAGCCGACAGTTGTGAATGTCCGGCCCATCAAGGGCAAGGCGATCCTCGTCTCCGGCCACGACTTGAAGGACCTGGAAGACCTGTTGAAGCAGAGCGAGGACAAGGGGGTCAATGTCTACACGCACGGCGAGATGCTGCCCTGTCTGGCCTATCCGGGCCTGAAGAAGTACAAGCACCTGGTGGGCAACTACGGCGGTGCCTGGCAGAACCAGGCGGCCGAGTTCGACGCCTTTCCCGGCTCGATCCTCATGACCACCAACTGCATCCAGAAGCCGCGGGAAAGCTACAAGGCCCGCATCTTCACCAGCGGGTTGGTGGCCTGGCCGGGTGTCGAGCACGTGGGCCGCGATCGCGATTTCACGCCCGTGATCGAGGCCGCCCTGGCGGCACCCGGTTTCACCGCCGACGCCCCGCCCAAGACGATTACCATCGGCTTCGGTCGTAATGCCGTACTGGGTGTGGCCGACAAGGTGATCGACGCGGTCAAACAAGGTAAGATCCGCCACTTCTTCCTCGTCGGCGGTTGCGACGGGGCGAAGGCCGGGCGGAACTACTTCACGGAGTTGACGCAGAAGCTGCCTAACGATTGCGTGATCCTCACGCTGGCCTGCGGCAAGTTTCGCTTCAACAAGCTGGAATTCGGCGACATCGGCGGCATCCCCCGCTTGCTGGACATCGGCCAGTGCAACGATGCCTATTCGGCGATCCAGATCGCCACGGCCCTGGCCGGGGCGTTCAATTGCGGCGTGAACGACCTGCCGCTCTCGCTGGTGCTGAGCTGGTACGAGCAGAAGGCCGTGGCCGTGTTGCTCTCGCTGCTGCACCTGGGCATCAAAAACATCCGCCTGGGCCCCAGCCTGCCGGCGTTCGTCACGCCCAGCGTGTTGGCCGTACTGGTGGAGAAATTCAACATCAAGCCCATCACCACGGCGGACGCCGATATCGCGGCGATGCTGGGGACGGCGGTATAGGATCGATTCTTCGACAGCCACCGGCGACTGCGTTTTCGGATGCGGTCGCCGGCGGCCTCCTAGATCCCGGCATTAGGGAGCCATGAAATGTCGTACGGAAAACATAGTGTTCCGCCATTGCCGGGGATTGGCTATAATTAGCAAATGACGATTTTGAAGAAGATCGGAAGACCCTGGATAGGATTGTGAATGCCTCCGGTCGGTCTGCCGCTAAACAACGCGGGTTAAGCATTATTGGTACGCTTGGAGTGCTCGCCCGTGCTGCCGAGAGTGGGCTCGTGGATCTACCAACCATCATTAGCTCGCTCACGAAAACGACGTTTCAGATCGACCCGAAGCTCATTCGCGAAGTCTTGGAACAAGACGCGCGAAAAAGAAGTCGATAAATCTGTTTCGCTTACCCCGCGGTTCGCCGATCGATGGCCTTTTTCGTAAAGACAATTCGAACCCTGGCCACGCTGCGATTCCTTGCGCCCGCCTGGCGGCTGCCCTGTTTTCTCATGCTGGGCGTCACCGCCGGCATGCGTTGCTCGTGAGAATGGAGACATGGAACCGAATTTTGTCGAAGGTCATCCGCTCATCCAGTATCCATGCACATGGGAGTACAAGGCCATTGGCTGGGATGAGGACTCCATGCGCGAGGCTATCGCCGAGATCATGGCCGATCGCCCGCACGACTTAAGTTTCTCCCGCTCTAGCCGTAGCGGCCGCTACTGCTCGCTGCTGCTGGTGGTCACGGTGGAAAGCGAGGACCATCGCAACCGCATTTTCCAGGCATTGCAAGGACACCGCCACATTCGCATGGTGCTGTGAGCCGCGACTCTTGCGGCTTGATTGCCAGGCTGGGCGGGAGCGCGTAGAATGTCGGGGGTTGAATTCCTATCGACTTTGGGAGGGACTGCCATGTTGATTTACCATCATCTGGGTGTGTGGAAACACGGGAATGCCGTCGTGGTCCGTTTTGGCGATCACCAAATCCTGGACGAAATCACCGTCAAGAAGATTGCCGAGGAACTCTACGGCGTGGCCGACCGGGAAGATTGCCAGCACCTCATCCTGGACTTCTCCAGCGTGCTGAGCCTTACCAGCCTGATGCTTGGCAAACTCTTGATGCTCCGCAAGAAAATGGCATCCAAGGGAGGAAGGCTCGTTCTCTGCGACATCAGCCCCGAGGTCCAGGATGTTCTCGTCGGCACGAAATTGAGCGAGGTCCTGGAAGTCATGGAGAGCGAGGCGGACGCCCTCAAGGAACTGGCCTGACGCCAATCCAGGGCGACTTCGTTGCCAGCCCTTGTCGGCGAAATCTGCACTTGTGTGCCGGTCGGGATTTCGTAAAGGTCTGTTGGAGACTTGCCTATTCCGTCAGGCTGGAAAGCCTGACCTGCTTTCGTACCGGGGTAATACCTTACAAATAGTTTGCTGCTTTTAGCCCCCCGTACGGCCAGGATAAGATGCACTGGTGTGGACAACGTGCCCGTATCCGGGAATAATGGTGAATTCTCACAAGTGCCTGGAGTCCGTCTTCTACCCCCCATAATGACCGTCCGCACGCGATTTGCCCCCAGCCCTACCGGTTATTTACACATAGGCGGCGTCCGCACTGCCCTTTTTTGCTGGCTTTTCGCCCGACGGCAGGAGGGGCAGTTCATCCTCCGCATCGACGATACCGATCAACAGCGCAATGTGGAAGAGGCATTGGCCCCCATCCTGCACGGTCTGCACTGGCTGGGGATCGATTGGGATGAAGGCCCCGAGGTGGGCGGCCCGTACGGTCCCTATTATCAGTCGCAGCGAGGCGACCGCTATCGCGCGGCGGTTGATAAGCTGCTCGCCGGCGGGGCCGCCTATTATGACTACGCCACAACCGAGGAACTGCAAGCCGAACGGGAAGCGGCGGAACGTGAGAAGCTGGTCTTCCTTTACAGCCGCCGTTTCATGGCCGAGACAGAAGCCGATCGCGCCCGCTTCGAAGCCCAGGGCCGCAAACCGGTTGTGCGGCTAAAGATGCCGCGCGAGGGAACGCTGGTTATCAAGGATGTGATCCGCGGCGACGTGGCCGTGCAGTGGGCCCGCGAGCAGGACCACGTGATTCAACGCGCCGACGGCTCATTCCTTTACCACTTGGCCAGCGTGGTCGACGACTACGATTTCCAGATCACGCACGTGATCCGCGCCGAGGAGCATCTTTCCAACACGCCGCGGCAGGTTTTCATCGCCCAGTCGCTGGGCTACGCATTGCCGATCTACGCCCACTTGCCCTTCGTGGCCGAGCCGGGCAGCAAGACCAAGCTCAGCAAGCGGAAGCTCGACAAGTATCTTAAAAATGCCGACTTCGCCGCCTTGATGAAGCACGGCCGCAAGGTGGCCGACGCCTTGCGGATGGAGGTCGATCAGAACACGTTCAATCCGGTGGTGGTCGATTTCTACGAGCAGGTCGGCTACCTGCCCGAGGCGATCATCAACTACATGGCCTTGCTGGGCTGGGCCTTGGACGACCAGGCTGAGCATTTCAGCCGCGAAGAATTGATCCGGCATTTCTCGCTGGAGCGCGTGAACAAGGCAGCCGCCAGCTTCGATCCGAAGAAGCTCTGGGCCTTCCAGGACTGGCACATGCAGCAATTGCCGCTGGAAGAAAAGGTCGAGCGGGTCGTGCCGTATTTGCAACGCGCGGGATTGGTTGATTGTGGTGCAAGCGTCCCGCCTGCCCAAAACAATGCAGGTGGGACGCCTGCACCACAAGAACGGGCCAAGATCGAACACATCCTCCGTGCCGCGGGCGACCGCATCAAGACCGCCGGCGATATCCTTGATTATGGCTATTTCTTCGTCGCCGACGACAAGCTCGTCTACGATGAGAAGGCCGTGGCCAAGTCGCTGCAAAAGCCCGGGGCGGTGGAACTCTTGGCCAAGTACCGCGACCAAGTAGTGGCGTCGGAACCGTTCGAGGCCCAGCCGTTGGAGCAAATGACCCATGCCTTTGTCGAGACCCAAGGCGTGAAGATCGGCGATATTGTCCACGCGCTCCGGGCCGCGGTGACCGGGCAGTCTATCGGCCTGGGGCTGTTCGACAGCCTGGCGATCCTCGGCAAGGCGAGTTGCCTGGCGAGGATCGAGCAGACGCTAAATCACTATAAGTGGCGAAAGAATGAGAAGTAGAAAACCAAGCGGGGCGGCACGTTCAAAACCTCCGGCCCGTAAAGCTTTCTACGTCGCTTGCATCAACTCGATTTCCCCAGTGCTCTGCGTTCTCATCCGCCCAATCGGCAAGGCTTGTTCTAGGCCGCCGTTCGGGTTTTCTCGCTTGCGAAGTCACGCTGACAACGAGTTCCGTCTGGCCGGTAGGCACTTCCGGTGGCAGGGCAAGCACAATACGGTGGTCGTCGTGTACATCGGTTGAGATTCGAAAGGTAATCATGATGTTTCTCCCGTAGCGACACCTCGCGGCTCGGTTTGCCCGCAACCTCTTATTTGATTTTATCTTGGGCCGGGGGCGGCAACAAGTCAGCGCTTTGGCCGTGATACCTTTGCCAAATTCTTGATATGCTCCTCGGTCAAAAGCTGGAACACGCTCTGAACCTGATCGATGAGTGGATCTTGCGCCAACGCCTTGCTCAAGTCGTTCGGGACTTCGATTGCGATGGGACCATCGCCGGGTTCCAAGACGATTGTAGCGCTTTCCCAGTCAAGATCAGCACCCGCCCGGATTCTAATTCCTGGCTCAAGATGCATCAGTGCCTCGCGCATTTCATGCTCCGCCGTGCGATTACCGCGGCACCAAATCCAGGGCTGTAGCGCAGCGGGTTTCCCGGGAGTCACGTCAACCCCAACCTGAAAGTCCCTTCGACTTCCCTTTGGCCAAACTCTGAATGAAATGCCCCAGGATCTCTCCGCGTTTGTCCTGACCTGCACAATGCGCGCGAGTTTACGGAAACGACTTTCGATGACCAAAGAACATGCTCTAAGCAATTCGGCGGCATCCCGTCCCGCTGCGTCACCCACACGATTTATTATCACCCTGATCTTCCTCCCGTGCGCTGGCAAACGCTATATCGAGGTCTTGGAAGAACGCTGGCGGCAACTCGCCGTTGCTGGCTCTCGGGCAGACCACATCGAGGTCATCGAGAAACTGGCGGGAAACTGAAATCGAATCGCACATCGCAATGCGGGAACCCCCGGTGGAGAGATGCATCCAATCCCGTATTATAGCAGGGGCAGTGGCGAAGCGATATGTTCGCTCAGGCCGGTTTAGGTTGGCATTCTGCTCCGTCAGTAATTGGCAGACTCCTTCCCACACGCTTGGGGAGTACGGATAATGCTGTGGACAGGTCGCTACAATCCGGGAATAATGGGGAATTCGCAAGCACGGCCGACCGTTTTCAACGGTGCCGTGCGCACAACCCACAATATTTCAGACGCTGTCTGAAAAATTCATATCCTTTTGCCGCAAAAGGGGTTATGGTTTGGCATTCGGAATTTTCGTAGGTCGTGTTTCCGTAATTATCCGCCGCAGCCAAAATGTCTTATGTGGCCAAATCTCGCCATTCAAACGCACAGAGAAGAAGCAGGAAATCCATTATTCGGTCAATTGAAGTCAACACATGGACGGGACCAGAATGAAGCCTTTGACGCCGCTGCCGAACTACAACGAGATCTTGGGCCGTATTGTCGGCCTGCTTGAAGGCGCGCGCCGTGCATCCGCTCGTTCGGTCAACACGATTATGACGACGACATATTGGGAGGTTGGCCGGCAAATTGTCGAGTGGGAACTGGGAGGGACGGGGCGTGCCGAATACGGCGCCGAGCTGCTGAAGCGGTTAGGCCACGATTTGCTCAGGCGTTTCGGCCGCGGGTACTCCTGGCGTAATTTGTACAACATGCGATTGTTCTATTTGGGCTACCGCGAGATTTTGCAGACACCGTCTGCAAAATTGTCTCCCCCTCCCAAGAAGGATCTTGTTCTTGAGAAATTGCAGACATTGTCTGCAAAATTGGCGGAGGGCTCACGGCAGTTTCCGCTCCCTTGGTCCCATTACGTCGATCTGCTCACAGTTGAGGACCCGGAGGGCCGGGCCTTTTACGAGACCGAAGCGCTTCGTGGCGGCTGGTCGGTGCGACAACTGCGCCGGCAGATTTCCAGCAAATTCTACGAGCGGACCTTGCTTTCCCGCAACAAGGCCGCCATGCTGCGCAAAGGCGCGAAGCCGTTGCCGGCTGATGTAGTGTCGCCCGAAGAGGAAATCAAGGATCCGCTGGTCTTGGAGTTCTTGGGCTTGAAGGATGAATACTCCGAGACGGAACTCGAAGACGCGTTGATCCGGCACCTGGAAAGTTTCTTACTGGAATTGGGCGGGGACTTCACTTTTGTGGGCCGGCAGCGGCGGCTGCGGATAGGAAATGCGTGGTATCGAATTGACCTACTGTTCTTCCATCGCCGGCTGCGTTGTCTGGTGATCATCGATCTGAAACTGGGCATGTTTACCCACGCCGACGCCGGACAGATGCATCTCTATCTGAACTACGCCCGTGAACACTGGACGCACGAGCATGAAAACCCGCCCGTGGGCTTGATCCTTTGCTCTCAGAAGGACGAAGCCGTCGCCCATTATGCGCTGGATGGCTTGCCCAATAAAGTGCTCGCCGCACAATACAAGATGGCCTTGCCCGACGAGCAAGTCCTCATCGCCGAATTGAAACGTACTCAGAACATGTTGACATTGAAAGGAACCTTGCCATGAGCACCGGCCCAACCTCCACCGACTTCCTCCGTGAAAACATCAACGCCGACCTGGCCAGCGGCCGCTACGACCGCGTCCACACGCGGTTCCCGCCGGAGCCTAACGGCTACCTGCACATCGGCCACGCCAAGTCGATCTGCCTGAACTTCGGTATCGCACGCGACTACAACGGCCTGTGCAACCTCCGCTTCGACGACACCAACCCGACGAAGGAGGAGATCGAATACGTCGACTCGATCATGGAGGACGTCCGCTGGCTGGGCTTCGACTGGGAAGACCGCCTGTACTACGCTTCCGACTATTTCGACCAGCTCTACGAGTGGGCCGAGAAGATGATCCTCGCCGGCCAGGCCTACGTCTGTGATCTCTCGGCCGACGAGGTCCGCGAGCATCGCGGCACGCTCACCGCGCCGGGCCGCAACAGCCCCTACCGCGAGCGCTCGGTGGAAGAGAACCTCGACCTCTTCCGCCGCATGCGGGCGGGCGAGTTCCCCGACGGCTCCCGCACGCTCCGCGCCAAGATCGACATGGCCTCACCCAACCTCAACATGCGCGACCCGGTCATGTACCGTATCCTCCGCGCCACACACCACCGCACGGGCGACAAGTGGTGCATCTACCCGACCTACGACTACACCCATGGCCAGAGCGACTCGCTGGAAGGCATCACGCATTCCATCTGTACGCTGGAGTTCGAGAACCACCGGCCGCTCTACGACTGGTACATCAAGACGCTGGGCATCTTCCACTCGCGGCAGATGGAATTCGCCCGCTTGAACCTCACCTACACGATGATGAGCAAGCGGCGGCTGCTGGAACTAGTGAAGCAGGGGATCGTCAAGGGCTGGGACGACCCGCGCATGCCCACGCTCTGCGGCTTCCGTCGCCGCGGCTATACGCCCGAGTCGATCCGCAGCTTCTGCGCCAAGATCGGCGTGGCCAAGGTCGACAGCGTGATCGACGTGGCCCTGCTGGAACACTGCCTTCGCGAGGACCTCAACAAGCGGGCCGCGCGGGTCATGGCCGTGCTGCGGCCACTGAAGGTCGTGATCACGAACTACCCGGAAGGCCAAAGCGAGGAGTTGGAAGCGGTGAATAACCCGGAAGATCCGGCGATGGGCACGCGGAAGGTGCCCTTTGGACGGGAACTCTGGATCGAGCAGGACGACTTCCGCGCGGACCCGCCCAAGGGCTATTACCGCCTCTCGCCCGGCAAGGAGGTGCGGCTCCGCTGGGGCTATCTCATCACGTGTAGCGAGGCGATCAAGGATGCGACAACCGGCGAGGTCGTCGAATTGCGCTGCACCTACGATCCGGCCACGCGCGGCGGCAACGCCCCCGATGGCCGCAAGGTGAAGGGCACGATCCACTGGGTCTCGGCCGCCCACGCCGTGCCGGCCGAGGTGCGGCTCTACGAAAACCTCTTTACCGTGTCCGATCCCAGCGACGTGCCGGAGGGGGTCGATTACAAGGTGAACCTGAATCCCAAATCGCTGGAGGTGCTCTCCGACTGCCGCGTCGAGCCGAGTCTGGCCGCGGCCAAAACGGGCGACCGGTTCCAGTTCGAGCGCTTGGGTTATTTCTCCGTCGATCCGGACACGGGGGCACCCTCTGGGTCCGGCAAGTTGGTCTTCAACCGCACAGTGTCGCTGCGCGATACTTGGGCGAAGATCGAAAAGGCGCAGAAGTGAACGGAGTCGAGCACAATTGCCGCAGGCGCTTGCCTTACCAGGAACCATGCGCGAATAAATCGATAGACCGCAAGCTGGTAGGGGTCGTCTTTTTCATTCCGCGGCGAGTATCACGCTACTGGCTTTGATCACGGCGTAGACCTCGCTCCCCTTGCTCAAGCCGAGGCTCTTGACAGAGGTCTTGGTGATAACGGCGACAATCTCCTGGCCGCCCGGCAGGTCGACTACCACTTCGTCGTTGACCGAACCTTCGATGATGCTCTTGACTTTCCCTTTTAAGACGTTGCGTGCGCTGAGTTTCATCATGTAATCCTTTCTTGCGAAATGGAACCACGGAAAGTATAGCATCCTGCCATGATTCCAATAAGGAGGCCCTTTTTGAGCCATCGCATCTTTTTCAAGTACCCTAGGAATTTTGTGACCTCCCGCCTTTGGAATCCCCCCGGCGCGCGCAACCCCCCGTTGCATTTTTTCCATCGGCGCGCAACAGGCCTCGATGCCGCCAACGGGTGTGAGAACCCGGAAATCCCTGTGCCTGGCTTCCCGAAAGCTGCCATCGCGGGCCGGCCTGTTGCAAAAGATGCGCAACAAACGGGGTAAATTCATCGCGCATTCGCGCAAGACGTGTTGCAAATTTGCATCGCGTTATGGGGCGTTAAAGGAAATTCCGTCCTCAGTGAATTTCAAACCCCAATGTCCAATAACCAATTTGCAAATTGCTGCGGCTGCGGAATCATGGTCCGACAGGCTTTTAGAAAGCGGAAGGGACTGGTATGCCAGGGACCAGTGGGCGGTCCGCGAACAAGCCGATTCAAGAGTCCCCGGGCGCGACGAGCCAGCGATCGAACCATTCGACGGCGCGGAAGGCCAACTCGCCGTCGTAGTCCAGCCACAGCGATTGGTGGCCGCGCTGTGGAAACGCGACCAGTTCGCAGTGTCCCGTCGCTTGCCGGCGCAAGAGCACGCTGTTCCAATAAGGCACGATCCAGTCGTCGGTGCCGTGCATTAAGAGCACCGCCGCCGGCGTTCGGGCAATGGCGTCGGCCGCGTCGGAAAACTCGGGGTCGAAGCCGGCCTCGCAACCGGCCCGCCAGACGGCTTTCTCGAAGGTCTCGTCGGGAATCATCGGCCCGAAGTGTGTCAACTCCGGACGCACTGCGGCAAACGGCTCGACCGCCACTACCGCCCTCACGCGCCAGTCCAAAGCTGCCAGATGGATCGAAGTCGTCGCTCCGTAGGAAATTCCATAAACTCCGATCGGTCCGTCGACCAGTCCCCGGGCCTGCACGGCGTCGATAACCTGCGAGAGGTCCCGGGCCTCTTGCGTGCCGTAGGTGAGGTAGTCGCCCGTCGATCGCCCGTGCCCGCGAAGATCGACCAGCACGGCGCGGTAGCCGGCCCCAGCCAGTCGATGGGCCGTGTGCAGCATGGTGATGCTGCGGCCGTAAATACCGTGGACGACGAGGACCGTGCCTTTGGCGTGCGGGCCGGAAGAGGGCTCGACAACCGAGACCGAGAGCGTGGCCTTGGGCGGGCCGACCGGCACCATGAACTGCCGATCGGTGCCGACGGCTTCGATGGGCGGCAACGGGTTGCTCTCGCAGACCAGCGGATTGAAGCGGTTGGGCGTGCTGACCATCAGCGTCGAGAGCGGCCGGTCGCAGGCCGAAAGCAGCAGGAGCGTCAGCGCGGCCAGCAGTTTCCCGCTCGGCAGGCTCGGGGTGCGGGCCGCGGCATGCGTCATGACTCTCCTCCTTGAGGGGCCGGATTTATACCCCTCGCGGCGGTGGGAGTCAAGGGCAGCCCGGCAAACGTGGCACGGGCTTCCAGCCCGTGGAATGGGGAACACCAATTGGCTACCGCTGGTATCCCAGCGATTTGATCACCGATAGCATTTCTTCATAGGTGATGAAACGGCGTCGGTGCTGCAGCTTATAACCGTCGATGGCCCGGGCAAGATCGAGCGCCTCCGGCGAGAGTCCTTCATGCGAATTGGTGAACTGCCGGCGCTCGAAGGCCGGGTTGTGGCCCGAAACATCGTAGGAACGCCGGTCGACAAACGTTACGGCAGACGATTCGATCTCTTGAGACATGTCATTTTTCCTTGGTGGGGAAGAGGATACAGGTGGGGGGCGATCTGATTTCCCGGTTGTTAAATCCTAGCTTCTTTTTTCCGACCTATCGGTGGTCAATTACCAGGTGAAGCTGGTACTACGATCGCATTTATTCACATCCCGCGCCGATTCGCGCGTCATGCGTGTGCTATAATCCCTATATCCGCTTCATCAGGTCCTGTTTTCGGAGGTTTCCGTGCGCTTGCCGATCTTTGCCCTCGCGCTTCTGGCGTTTCCCGTATTCGCAGTGCCAGCCTGGGCCGGGCCGGCCGGTCAGGTGCAGCTTGAAATCGCCGGCGATGGGCAGCTTGGCGCGGCGCTGTCATTCCAGCAATGGGGGCAGGCCCTCAACGCGGCGGGCGTGCAGAATTTCCGCCTGCGTTCCGCCCAGGAGGGCGACAGGCCGTCGATCGAGACCGGCGGCACGCCGCAAGCGCCGTTCTATAAGGTCACCGCCGTGCTGGCCGCCCGCGACGAGTTGGTCGTGCCCGGTGGCCGCTTCCGCCGCAGTGAGTGCAAGAAGCTGGCCATCTGGCTCGACGACCTGGCCAAGCGCGGCCCGCCGGAAAAGCGCGAAAAGATATCCGCCTTCGGGCTGACCGCCAGCCAATTGGAAAAGGTCAACGCCGATCTCTCCAAGGCGGTCGGTTTCTCCACCAAGGGCATGACTCGGAGCGAGGCGGTGGACAAGATCGCCGGGCAACTCGGCCTGCCGCTGAAGATCGAAAACGCCTTGACCGACGGCGACGACAAGATCGAGGAAGAGCTTTCCGAGCTTTCCAGCGGCACGGCCCTGGCCTGTATCCTGCGGCCGATCGGTTTCTGCATGGTGCCGCGCGTGGCGGACGAAAAGCTCTCCTACGCGGTCAAAAAAAGCCAGCTCGACCAGGAGCCGTGGCCCATCGGCCGACCGGCGGAGGCTGCACAGAAGCCGTTGCCGGCCCTGTATGATTTTCACCCCGTGAACGTCTCCGGCGTTTCGGCAACCAAACTCCTGGCGGAGGTCGGCAAGCACGTCAACGCGCCAGTGCTCTTCGATCACAACGCCCTGGCCCGGCACGGCATCGAACCCGACAAGGCGACGGTCTCGCTTTCGCAGCCGCGAACGACCTACAGCCTGGCGCTGCGGAAGATGCTGGGGAAGGTCGGCTTGAAGTTCGAGGTACTGGTCGACGAGGCGGGCAAGGCGTTCTTGTGGGTGAGCACGATCAAGCCGGTATAGAAGCGGAACGCGCTAACCTGCTTGCAGGATAGCGCGTTCCTCACGGTGGACAGCTTTACTTGCTCAGCGCCGGCTTGGTAGTCGGTGAGAGGGCCTTCTTCAGTTCCGCGGCCTTCTTGGCTGCTGCGGCCTTCGCTGCATCGTCGGCAACCTTCTTGGCGTCGGCGACCTTCTTGGCTGTCGCGGCTTTTGCTGCATCGTCGGCAACCTTCTTGGCTGCCGCGGCCTTCGCCGCATCCGCGGCCTTCTTGGCGTCGGCGACCTTCTTGGCTGTCGCGGCTTTCGCCGCATCGTCGGCAACCTTCTTAGCTGCCGCGGCCTTCGCCGCATCCGCGGCCTTCTTGGCGTCGGCCAACTTCTTGGCTGCCGCGGCCTTCGCTGCATCGTCGGCAACCTTCTTGGCTGCCGCGGCCTTTGCCGCATCCGCGGCCTTCTTGGCGTCGGCCAACTTCTTCAGTTCAGCAGCCTTCTTGGCCTTGGCGGCGTCGGCGGCAGCCTTCTGGGCATCAGCGGCCTTCTTGGCATCGGCCAGCTTCTTCAGTTCCGCAGCCTTCTTGACCTCGGCAGCCTTGGCGGCATCGGCCTGCTGCTTGGCGATCAGCGCTTTCCTGGCGGCTGCGGCCTTCTGAGCATCGGCCAGCCGCTTGGCCTCGGCGGCCTTGCGAACCTCTTCCGCCTTCTTGGCTTCGGCCTGCTGCTTGGCAATCGCCGCCTGGCGGGCCACTGCGGCCTTCTTGGCCTCTTCGGCTTGTTTCTTTTCCGCGGCAATGCGGGCGTCTCGTTCCGCCTTGGCCGCGTCCTCGGCGCGTTTCCTGGCGGCGGCAAGCTGCTCGGACTGTTCGGCCTGGCGGAGGGCCATCTGCGCCCGGCGAACGTTCCAGACCGAGGCGTCGGCGGAGGCCTGCAACTCGGCGGCCTCATTCTGCTTGCTGGTTGCAGCGGCAATCGCGGCTTCCGCCTTCTGGGCGGCCTCGTTGGCCGCCTTGCGGGCAGCTTCAGCCTTCTTCTGTGCGGCGTCGGCGGCAAACTTCACCGCGTCCAATCGCTGCTTGGCGGCGGCGACTTCCGAACTGGCGGCGACGGCCGTCGGTGCAGCCTTCTTCTTCTTCGCCTTCTTCACGGGGTCAGCGGCCAAGGTTGCGCTGACGGTCAAACTCAGCGCAAGGGCCAGCGACAACAGGGATCGTAGCATAGCAATACTCCTTAAAAGGTGGGACTGTGACTGTGCGCCGGCGTCGGCAGGAGCATTTCTGCCGAACAGGAGGGACCGGCAAGTCTGAAATCAGTCTAACCTCGCCAGGCAAGGGATTGCAAGTGCCGCGTTACAATTTCCCGGAAAACTTTGCACAACTCGACTTGGGGCCGGCGAATCAGCAAGTGTCGCCTTTCGCTCCACGAAAGATGCGACTTTCGCGGAGTGAAAGGCAACGATATGACATTTATTGAGTCACCGCCCCCTTGGGTCATTGCCCCGGCTTCTGCTCCGCCGGCTTCCCGGCCGCTTTCTTGCTCTCTTCCTCGGCCCGGCGCACAGCGTCCAAGACGATTCTCTTAAGCTCCTCGTCGTCGCTAATGAAACCCTTCCGCACAAGTTGCTTCAATGTCTCACTAGTGGCTGGCGTGTTGTTCAGACCGCTGACCGTGGAAGTCGTCAGGCCAATGATGCCCATGATCCGTTCGATAGGGGCCGTTTTCTTGCCGATCAGGTTGCTCCGGGTTGTCAGCGGGTCCTCGGCAATAAAGACCCGATCGCCGGGGAAGAGCTGGTAATTCGTCGCCGTCTGGGCATGTTGGGTAATGGCGTCCCAGTCGACGGGCAGGATCTGCCGGCCGCCCGCATCATTTGCCGCGGGCCGGGCAATCCAGATCTTCTTGCTGGAAACCTGCGAAAGCCCGTTGATCTGGCTGATGGCGTCCAGGACCGTCTCCTTGCCGGTGACCGGCAGCCGGCGGACGCTGTCGCCCAGCCCTGCCCCTTGCGTGATCACGTAATAGACCTTGCTGTTGTAGGCTTTCACGTCCACGGAAAGCTCGGGCGAGTCGAGGAACTGTTTCAAGTGGTTCTGGATGGCAACGCGGGCCTCGGTCACCGTCTTGCCCGACACGGGCACCACACCATAGTTTCGCAGGTTGATCGTCCCATCCGGGCCGACCAGATACTGGCCGGTCACCGGCTGGACCCCGGCAACCCGAGCCAGTTGCACGGAAACCTCTGGGCCGCGGACCCATTGGCGGAGCCACTTGTCGACGGCTACGCGGATCTCGGCTTTGGTCATGCCCAACACCTTGACGGAACCGTAGGGCGGCCCAAAATCGATCGTGCCATCGGCGTCGACCATATACTTATTATCGATCGGGTGGTCGGGCAGGACGTCGGCCCGAACCTGGAGCACGTCGAATTTCTCGGCCCGATAGGGCGGCAAAGGGATGACCTTGAGCATTTCGATCTGGATCACGTCCGGCGGCTCGATGCGGTATTGCGGCAAAGGCCGCATGGCCAACTCGTGCGGCGCGGTTTCTCCGGCGCCGTTGGACGCCGTACTGCCGATCTGCAATGTTCCAGTCCACACCGCTGTGACCCCGGTGTAGGTGCTTCTGAGAGTTGCTCCTTGATCCGGCTTCTGCTCTGCCGCTGCTTTGGGGACGGCTGAGGTTGGCTTCTCTGATCGTTGGTCCGGCTTCGGCGTTTCCGTTGCTTTGGGACCGGCTTTCTTGCTCACCTCATCACGGCGGATCGCATCCAACACAATCTTCTTCAGTTCCTCGTCATCGGTAATAAAGCCCTTTTGCAGGAGTTCCTTCACCAACTCGGTGGCGGCCGGCGTGTTGTTCAAACCGCTCACGGTAGAAGCGGTCAGGCCGACAATGCCGTCGATCCGTTCGATGGGGGCCGCTTTCTTACCGATGACATTGTTCCGCGTAACCAGCGGATCCTCTGCGAAGACCAGGCGATCGCCTGGCTTGAGCGTGTAGTTGGTGGTGTTGATCCCACGCTTGGAAATGGCCTCCCAATCGACGACAAGGATCGTGCTCTTGTCGCGGTTGTCGGGCGCGGGTCGGGCGATCCAGATCTTCGCGTTGGAAACCTGAGAGATGCCGTTGACCGCCCCTACCGCGCTGAGCACCGTTTCCTTGCCGGTACAAGGCACGGTCCGCACGCTATCGCCCAGGCCGGCGCCTTCCGTAATGATGTAGAAGACCGGGCCGGCGGGTATTCTCGCGGCCAGAGTCGTCGGCGCCCGTGCCGGGGCGGCACCGAATCCAGCCATACCGAATGGGCCGCAGGCGCCGCTAAAAAACACGGTCGATTGCGCCGTCGCCGTCTCGTTCCACGACCCATCGCCATTTCCCACTTGCAGTATTCCGCCGTTGACCGTCGTAGCGCCCGAATAAGTGTTGACGCCTTCGAGCGTCAACGTGCCCGAGCCGGACTTTGTCAGTGTCTCAGCATCCTTCGCGGGGGTCGGGGGCTGTGCGCGAAGCGCGACAGGCACAAGGGCGATTACTATCAGCAGAATCGCGGAACGAACGAACATGCGCGACATGGTCGAAACTCCTTGGGGTTGACAAGCGGCGGAGTCCGACCAACGGGGCGGACCCGTCTGTTCTTGTTCCATGATGCAAGTATAGTTTCACCAGCCCGCGAAATCTTGTGCGGATTCTTGCTTATTCCCGCTGGAGTCCCGCCTTTAGGCGGAATTCCGCTCGATTCCGCCTAAAGGCGGGACTCCAGCGCAGTCGCCCATCCGGTTCGCACCCAAAAGCGGACGAGCCAAATTCAAATTCTCGTTATTCTTCCGGGCCCATCTTCAGCAGGTCGTTGTCATACTCGTGCTCGAGCTGGCGCACCTTCTCGGCCAGGTCCTTGTCGTTCTCGATCACGCTGGAAATCTGCAGCTCCCATTCCGTGCTGGCGGCGCGGAGCGGATCGAGCTTCAAGGGCAGCTTGACGATCTTGGCTAGCCGCCGCGTGACGGCCTCGATGCAGGCCGGATTGCCGCCTTGCAGATAACCGGGTATCTCGGCGACCAGCGAGGCCATCTTCAACCCGGCCGCAGGGGCCTGCGACATGAGAAAGCTGGTGAACGAGCCTGGCCCTTGATAGTCGCTCAGCCGCATGCCATAAGGGGCCAACTCGGCGAGTGTCTCGGCGTCGCTGCAGGAAAGGAAGAGCCGCGGCTCGCGGGTGTGCGGCACCGATCCGCCAAAGGAACCGACGAACAAGATCTGCCGCACTCCAACGCGCTTCGCCAGCCGGAAGACACAATCGGCATAGGCCTTCCAGTTCAGGTTTGGCTCCTTGCCCACGAACAGTACCAGCCGGGCCGGTTCGTGGCAATAAAACGTGCTGGACGGCATGGCGATGCTCTTCAGCACGCCGCCCTCGACCTCGACGTAGGGCCGGAACAAGGCCGCCACCTCCATCGGACCGGGAAAGTTGTAGATGTAGAACGGCTCGGGATCGATCTGGGCGACCTGCCGGGCGCTGAGCAAATCGACCAGCCGCTCGACCGTGCCCGTGGACACGTTGCCGCCGTCCATCCAGCCCGTGAAGGAGAGCACCAGGGTGGCGTTGTCCATCGTGGGGCAATCCTCCAACCGCAAGAAGTCGTTCCGATCGTCCGTCATTGAATGCCTATCCACCGATCTTGATTGTGTTTTAATTCCACCGGTATTGTAGCGGATGGAATTTCCAGGTCCAGCGGCCCCGCCGCAGGGCCATATTGCCTGTGGCCGGTTGCTGACCTAGGCTTGTATACTGTGCGTGGCAGAAATGCATTTGTTGGAGTCCCGGCTTTAGCCGGTAATCCGGCATGAATGCCGGTTAAAGCCGGGACTCCAACGTGCCATCCCTCCGCGCAGACTATAGCCGATTCCGCCCACCCCGCTTCGCGCGTGGTGGCGGGCCGTACCATTCACCCTTCTCCCACGGCTGCGAGGCCATCAGGGGTCATCATGCTCGAACTTATCGATCTGGATCAGGCGGTTTCCAAGGAAGACTACGACAAGCAATTCCCTCTGTTGGAACGAGAAATGGGCGAGTGCCAGCGGCTGGCCCGCGCGGCCGGAGTGCCGATCATCGTCGTCTTCGAAGGCTGGGACTCCGCGGGCAAAGGCACGGTCATCAACCGCCTGACCCGGGCGATCGACCCCCGCGGGTTCAAGGTCCACACCATCCTCGCGCCGAATGAAACCGAGCGCTTCCATCCCTGGATGTGGCGGTTCTGGAACAAGCTGCCGGCGGCGGGCGAGTGGGCCATTTTCGACCGTTCCTGGTATCGCCGGGCCTTGGAGGATTACCTCGATAAGGCCATCGACGAGGCCGAGGTCATGCGGGCACTGGACGACATTCGCCAGTTCGAGCAGCAACTTGCCGACAGCGGCGCGGTGATTGTCAAGTTCTGGCTGCACATCAGCAAGCACGAACAGAAGAAGCGATTCCAGAAGCTGCTTGCCAGCCGGGCCACGGCCTGGAAGATCGGCGAGGCCGAGCACCGGCAGCACCACCACTACGAGCGCTGGCTGCCGGCCATTGAGGGCATGATCGCGCGCACCAACAGCCTGGCCGCGCCCTGGATGATCGTCGAGGCCACGCAGCGGCGGTTCGCCCGGCTAACGGTGTTCCGCACGCTGGTTGCTGCAGTGCGCGAAGCGCTGGCCCAGCGGGCGGCGCAAGCCAAGGCCGAAACTGGATCCGCGGTTTCCTTGCCGCCTCTGCCGGTCGATGCCCAGACCCCCGCCGGCACGATCCTCGACCGCGTCGATCTGGGCCTTGCGCTCGATCGGGAAACCTATGACGCCCAACGCCGGGAACTCAATGCGCGGCTGCTCGAGGCCGAGCACGAGTTGTATGTCGCGCGGATTCCGGCGGTGATCTGCTACGAAGGCTGGGACGCCGGCGGCAAGGGCGGCAATATCCGGCGGCTAACGCAAGGTCTCGACCCGCGGGGCTACGAAGTCGTGCCCATCGCCGCGCCCACGAAAGAGGAAAAGGCCCACCACTACCTCTGGCGATTCTGGCGCGGCATTCCCAAGGCCGGGCACATCACGATCTACGACCGCACCTGGTACGGCCGCGTGTTGGTCGAGCGCGTGGAAGGTTTTTGCGGCGAGGCGGAGTGGAAGCGGGCCTACGACGAGATCAACCAGTTCGAGCGGCAGCTTGCGGACTTCGGCGCGGTGATCGTGAAGCTCTGGTTGCAGATCGACGCGGCGGAGCAACTCCGCCGTTTCCAGGAGCGGCAAAACACGCCGTACAAGCAGTGGAAGATCACGGAGGAAGACTGGCGCAACCGGGAGAAGCGGCCGCGGTACGAGCCGGCCGTCGTCGAGATGCTTCGCCGCACCAGCACGCCGCACGCGCCCTGGACGATCCTGGAGGCCAACTGCAAGTACTACGCGCGGATCAAGGCCCTGCGCACCGTGGCCGAGGCCTTGGAAAAGGCCGTCCGCGGGTGAATTTCGATTAGCCTGGCCAGCCGCTTGGGGTGTTTAGTATTCCTTTCGTACATGGTATAATATCGTGGATGATTGGAGGTGTTCATGATGTCCGAAATGGCAATGCTGGAATCACGATTGGAAGCTGTCGAAAGGCGCATTGCGGAACTCAGCCGACACGTTCTGCGTGCTCCCGGTGCGCGACCTTGGTACGAAGACACAATCGGATCGATGAAGGAGTACCCTGAGTTTGCGGAGGTGGTCAAGTTGGGTCGAGAACTTCGCAAGGCCGACGGCGCGGCGGAGTAGCGGGCAATGTATCTTCTCGATACGGACCACATCGTCATTCTTCAGCAAGGGGAAAGTATTGAATTGGGCCATTTGCTGGACCGAATGGCTGCCTGTCCCGATATCGATTTCTATTATCCCATCATCGCGTTCCATGAGCAGATGCTCGGTTCGCATGCATACATTGCACGGGCGATGACCCGCAAGAAGAACGCCTTTCCTCTCCACGCCGGCACGCGCAATACTCCCCATGCCCGCATAATTATAGTAAACTGTAAACGGCGTTGAGCCAAATTACCATAAACGATTGCAGCCAGATCCCCCGAGGAGATTCCCGCTATGTTCTTGCACCGCTCGCGCTTGATTCCTACCGCCATTGTTCTGCTTCTGGCCGGTTCGGCATGTCTGGCTGACGAGGTCCGCGTCGTCGACATGCCACCCACCGCAAGCCGCAACAGCAACTACGCCGGCAACCGCCAGCCGCTGGCGCCTAGTCCTTTTGTGAAGCTGCCCATCGGCAGCATCGTTCCGCGCGGATGGCTGCGGCGGCAACTGGAACTGGAGCGGGACGGCATGGTAGGGCACCTGGCTGAAATTTCGCCCTGGCTCGATTTCCAGAAGAGCTCCTGGGCCGACAAGCAGGGCCGCGGCCACTTTGGCTGGGAGGAGATGCCCTACTGGCTCAAGGGCTACGGCGACTTGGGTTACGTGCTCGCTGACAAGGCCATTATCGCCCAGACTCGCAAATGGATCCAAGCGACTATGGACTCGCAGCGCGAGGACGGCTGGTTCGGTCCCCGCGAGTCGCTCACCGGCCTCGGCGGCAAGCCCGATCTTTGGCCGCACATGCTGATGCTCAATATCTTGCAAAGTTACCACGAAGCCACGGGCGATCCGCGGGCGGTCGAGGTCATGGAGCGATTCCTGAAATGGGAGAACACGCTGCCCGACACGGCCTTCGGCGAGGGCTATTGGCCCAAGCTCCGCGCCGGCGACAATATCGAAAGCGCGGTCTGGCTGTACAACCGCAGCGGCCAACCGTGGCTGCTGGACCTGGCCCGCAAGATCCACCGCGGCATGGCCCGCTGGGACCGCGACGTGATCGACTGGCACAACGTCAATCTTGCCCAGGGCTTCCGCGCGGGCACGGTATTCGCCATGGTCTCCAAGGACCCTGGCGACTTCCAATCGGCCGAGCGGAACTATCAGACCGTGATGACGCGCTACGGGCAGCAGCCCGGCGGCGGGTTCGTGGGCGACGAGAACTGCCGGCCGGGACACTGCGATCCGCAGGGCGGCATCGAGACCTGCGGGATCGTGGAATTCATGCACAGTTTCGAGATGCTCTCCCGCATCACCGGCCTGCCGATCTGGGCCGATCGCTGCGAGGAGATCGCCGTCAACAGCTTTCCCGCCGCGCTGACGCCCGACCAGAAGGGCCTGCACTACATCACCTCCGTCAACCAGGTGCAACTCGACCGCAACAACAAGTCGCCGGGCATCCAGAACGGCGGCACGATGTTCTCGTACAGCCCCAAGGAGGTCTATCGCTGCTGCCAGCACAACGTCTCGCACGGCTGGCCCTATTATGCCGAAGAGTTGTGGCTGGCCACCGCCGACAACGGCCTGTGCGCCTCGCTCTATGCGGCCAGCGACGTGACCGCCAAGGTGGCTCGAGGCGTGGAGGTTTCGATCCACGAGGAGACGGGCTACCCCTTCCGCGATTCGATCGAACTGAAGTTGTCGACGCAGCAAGCCGTGCAGTTTCCGCTCTATTTGCGGGTACCGCAATGGTGTGAAGCGGCCAGCGTGACGATCAATGGCGAGGCGACCGACGCGAAAGGCCTGCCGCTTTCCTACATCGTTTTGGACCGGACCTGGAAAGACGGCGACCGCGTGACGCTGCAACTCCCCATGCGGATTGTCGTGCGCCGCTGGCCGAAGAATCAGGACGCCGTTTCCGTGAGCTACGGCCCGTTGGGCTTCTCGTTGGCCATCGGCGAGCGGTGGGAAAAGTACGGCGATCCGAAAGCGAAATGGCCCGAGTGGGAAGTGTTTCCCACATCGGCATGGAACTACGGCCTGGTGTTGGACTCTCAGGACCCGGCCAAGTCGTTCGAGATCGTCCGGCAAGCGGGCGAAGTGCCGCAGGAGCCGTTCACCGCTGCCGCCGCGCCGCTGGCCCTGAAAGTGAAGGCCCGAAAAATCCCCAACTGGCAGACGGACCGCAACGAGATGATCGATCGCTTGCAGCGGAGCCCGATTCGCTCCACGGAGCCGGTGGAAGAGATCCGGCTCGTGCCCTCCGGGGCTGCCCGCTTGCGGATCGGCATGTTTCCCTCGATCGGCGACGGTCCGGACGCCCACGATTGGATTGCCCCCGTGAAGCCCAAGAAGTCGGCCTGGAAAGCCAGCGCGTCGCACTGTTTCGAAAGCGACACAGTGGAGGCCTTGGGAAATGGCCTGGAGCCCACCAAGTCGGACGACGATTCGATCCCGCGTTTCACCTGGTGGCCGCGCAAGGGCGGCCAGGAGTGGGTGCAGTACACGCTGCCGGCGCCGGCAAAAGTCAGCGGCGTGGAGGTTTACTGGTTCGACGACACGGGTCATGGCGAGTGCCGCGTGCCCGAGTCGTGGCGCGTCGTATGGCGCGACGGCGACCAATGGAAACCCGTGCGCCACGAGGGCAACTTCCCTGTGGCCAAGGACCGCTTCAACAACGTCACGTTCGCCCCCGTGCCCACTGATGCCGTGCGCCTGGAAGTCCAGTTGCGGAAGGGGTTTTCCGGCGGCATCCTGCAATGGCGACTGAAGAGCGATGCTAGCCCGAAGTAGGCGTACGTCTAGTTGGAGTCCCGGCTTTAGCCGGAATGCCTGAGAGATTCCACCTATGATGGGTTTTGACGGGCAAGATTGGTAATGGGTGAACAAGTTCGACATACGGTCAAGTATGCGATTGGAGCGATCCCCACAGATGTTTGTGATTTGCAACCCTGAAAACCGCAGGGTTGAACTCTTCCAAAACGCATTGCGGAATCTTGGCCTGCCACCGGCGCGTGTCGTAGCCTACATCGACTTGCTGGCTGGCCACGTTGATTTGTCGGCCGAGCTCATGCCTGCGGCGGTCGTAAGAATTGAATCGCCCGGGGAAGACTTTGAGGTTGAGAAAGCATTGCTCCTGGCAGGGGTGGAGGCCGCAGCCGCTGAGGGCTCGCCGGTCATTGAGGCCGGCGCCATCCAGCGCCTGCAATTCGACCGGGGACTGATCCTGCATCCCAGACAGTGGTACCTCGGCTATCGGGAATTACTGGAACGAATGGCAGCCACGCTTGCCGCCGCCCCAGAGGTCTTGGTGCTCAGCCAGCCCAAGGACATCGCCGTCATGTTTGACAAAGGGACCTGCCATGTCCAGTGCATGCAGGCCGGCGTGTCTGTTCCTACAGGAATTGGTCCCGTAGGCAGTTACGACGAATTGACAGCCCGGATGAGCCAGGCAGGGATGCGACGAGTCTTTGTCAAGTTGTCAAATGGTTCGTCGGCATCCGGTGTTGTGGCATTCGCCATGATTGCTGGCCGGCCGCTGGCGATCACCTCGGCCGAGGTCGTTCAGGGCGGCGGGCGGACACGCCTTTATAATTCGCTCAAGATTCGCTCCTACCGCGAGCCGGCGATGGTTGTCCGTCTTATTGACGCGCTGTGTCGGGAGCGCGTGCATGTCGAAGAGTGGCTACCGAAGGCTTCATTGGGCCACGGCAGTTTCGATCTGCGAATCGTCACGATCGACGGAGAGCCGCGGCATACAGTCCTCCGTGAGGGGCGAAGCCCGATGACCAATTTGCACCTAGGAAGTCAACGCGGCGACGCGATCGCATGTCGAGAACGCTTGGGACCGGAGCGATGGCATGAGATCCAAGTGACCTGCCGGCGAACGGCCGCTTTGTTTCCACGCACTCTCCACACGGGGCTGGATATTTGCATCACGCCCGACTGGGGCCGTCACGCTGTTCTGGAGATCAACGCGTTTGGCGACTTGCTGCCGGGGGTACTCTGTAATGGATCGGACACTTATACGGCCGAAGTGGCCGCGGTCCTGGAGCGATGCCGTTGTTGCCAGGTTCCAGAGAAACCCAAAATAATACGCGCGGGATTCGATAATCCCGACGATTACCGCCCCATCGTGGAAACGTAGGTCGGAATGCGTTCGAGCAAACCCTCCTGAAAGATCTCGTCGAGTTGCAGGTGGGCAAGATGGACGTAGCCGATGTGACAGTGGCATTCGGCGCGAGGGCAGGGACGCGGGCGGAGCGCCTGGTCCCATCCCGATTGATAGAGGTTACCTAGCGATTCCGCAACGAAGTGACAGCGACGGATGGTGCCGTCGCCATCTACGGCGATGACCTTGTGCCCCGTATGGCATGCCTCGTTGTGGCTGGCATGCGGGCAGAGGTTGAACGGGAACAGCGGGTCAATCGCCGTGAATCTCTCGGCCAGTTCCGGTGAATAGTACCGCGCTACGTGCCTGTAGGCGTTGATCCACAAATAAACACGCGGTGGCAGGATTCCTCGAATCTGTTCTGCTTCGCCCAGGTGCTCGCGCAGTCCGACCATGCCCACGCTATAACGCACGCCCAGCGCGTCGAGTGTGCGGCATTGTTCCAGAAACGACTCCCGTTGCACGTGTCGTGGATGGTAGGTACACCAGAGCGCCAACTTCTCGGTATGGCAGGACCGCATCCATTCGAGCGAACACGAGAGATTGGTTTGAACGGCGACCTTGACGATCCCCGGCAGTTCGGTGAGACGTGCGATGGCGCGTTGATACCGGCCATGAGTCAGGACCTCGCCCGCGGGAGTGAAGAAGACGGCGATGCGATCGTCGCCACGTCCGGCGGCCCAGGCGACAAAGCGCGCCAACGAGGCCTCGTCGCCTGCATGGCTGGCGGCTGTCGAATCTTTGGCCAAGGAGCAATATGCGCAGCCGTAGTTGCAGCTTGCCAAGGGACCGCGGTACAGGATCGACAGGCTCAGCATGGCACGTAAGCCTCCATCAACTGCCGTACTTTAGCCGAGTAGAGCCAAGGCCCGATGGCGTCGGACCGCGCCAGACCGCGAGGGGTCAACCGTAAGCGATCGGAGTCGGCCTCGATCAACCCGTGCTGCGCAAGCGTCTGGAGTTCCGGCAGATCGGCCATGGAATCGGAGCCGAAACGAGCGACATAAGCGGCCCGGGCCAGTCCTTGGCATTCCAGAAGGCTCAACAACACGTAGCGGCGACGCTGATCCTCATCGTTGAGTCGAAAACCGTGATCGGCCCAGTCGAACGAATCGGCCGTGCGCGCGGCGTACCACTCGATCGTTTCGCGGACCTGGCGCTGGGCGACTGCAAAAGGCGTGGAATAGTGCAAAGCGCGGGTGTAGGAGCGAGCCCCACAGCCCAGCCCAATCGTCCCGTCCTCCTGGCAGCGATAGGGCGGGCTTTCCTGCGGCGGCGCATGAGGCGCTCGAAACATCCGCATCGAACGCTGCACATAGCCCCGATCGAGAAGCGCTTCCCGCCCTAGAAGATAGGCTTCCGCACGCCAGTCCTCCTGCCGGCTAGGTTGCCCTGCCAAGCCCGTAAGGGGTCGCACGTAGAGCGGATAGAGGAAAACCTCTTCAGGCCGCCACGCCAATGTTGCACGGAGGGATTCCTGCCAGCTTTCCGTAGTCTGCCCGGGAATGCCGTACATCAAATCGACGTTGAGCACGGGGAAATCGATGTCGCGGATCGCTTGAAGGGCCTCCTCCACCAACTTCCGTGGTTGCGGACGGCCAAGTTCGATAGCTTCCTGCGAATTGAATGTCTGCACACCAATGCTCAGTCGGCTGACGCCAAACCGCCGCAACCGCGCCAACTTATCGCTGGCGGCCGTGGACGGCGAGACCTCAACCGAAGCCGGGACGGCAATGGTCGAAGCCCCCATGATCTTCGCGGCGGCCATCAGCAATCGCTCCAACTCCGCCAGGTCGAGGAGCGTAGGCGTGCCGCCTCCGATCGCCAACCGCGCAAACCGCGCACCGTCCATCGCCGCACAAACGCGATCCGCTTGCCTTGCGATGGCGTCAAGATATCTGGAGACCAGCACGTTCTTGGCCCCGCTCAGGCTAAATAAATTGCAGTAGCCACAACGGTGCTCGCAGAAGGGCACGTGGAGGTACAGGAACAGCGATCGGCGGTCTTCGGCTGCCCAAAGGTCGCGCAAGAGTACAGGTCGATCCAGCGGTCGATGCGCCGTCTTGTGGGGATATGAATAGGTATAGGCCACAAGCGGAGGACCGTCGAGCACTTTGGCAAGTCCCGTCATGCAGTTGGCTCCCCCTGCTTCGACAACAAGAACTCCGCGTAGGGCACATCCCAGACGACCGGATGCGATAGCCGGTGACCATGGTAGCCATCCTCGCCGTAGGCCGTGCCATGATCCGAACAGACAATGCAGAGCAACGGAGCGCGTCGACGCATCGAGTCCACCAGCGTCGGCAAATGGCGATCCACATAGGCCAAAGCGGCAGACTGGGTCTCAGGGGAGTCCTGGCTTGCGCCGGGCAGAAAGATACAGTTGGGCTGATGCAAAGCCGAGACGTTCAAGAACAGAAACACCCGCCGAGCGTCCGGCAACCGTTTCAGGGCGGCGATTGCCGTGGCGACTTGGTCCTCGGTCGAGTGAGGGCTGGTCACGCCCAAGTCCTCGCTCCAGTAGCTTTCCGCAAACCAGCCGGGCAGGACGCTGCCCAGCGGCGACTGTTTGTTGAAAAAGCCGACGCCTCCGATGCAAACCGTATGGTATCCACGGCCGGCGAGGCCGGCGACGATGTTCGGCGCATCGAAGACGCACGTCTGCGGCGCAATGGTCTCGCTGCCGGAAAAGAGCAGGGCAAACAAACGCGGGTGCGGGCCGGGCCGCGTGGGCGTGGGCAAGAATCCGGCGAAGAATGCCTGGTGCGCCGCATAGGTGAAGTTTCCCGGCGTATGACGCCGCTCCCAACCGTCCGACGGCAACCATTGGGCCAAATTGGGTGTCCGGCCTTCGTACAACGACCGCTGGGCAACATCGAAGCGTAACGTATCGAGTGTGATCAGCAGCAGATCACAGTCTCCGATCAGCCGATTGATGTCGAGCATGGCGCTGGGCCGTTATTCGGCCACCGAAACGTAGCGGTGGATCTCCCCGCGATATTCATCGGGCTCTCTGCGATCGTCGGCGTTCAGGAGAACGCCCGTCTTCCGCAACTGATCGCTGAGGGCCTCCGACACGTAGTGGTGATGAATATCAAGCAGCGACAGACGCCCGAGATAGGGCGAGGCCAAAAGCGCCTTGGCTCCTTCGTCGGTCAACGTGCCCAGCGACAGGTCGAGCGTGGTGATCCGTTGCATGACGGGGGCAATCGCCACGGCCGCCGCAACCTCGTCGGCGATGCAGCTATCGCGCAAACCAAGGTAGCGCAGCTTCGGAAACTTCTGTCCGGATAGAATGGGAACCAGATCCTCAGGACGGGTCGTGGCCCCATACCCGTCGTCGCCCAGCCACAACTCCAGTTGCTGCAACTCGCGTAGTTCCGCCGCGCCGACCTCGCGAACCACCTCGCCGGCCAACCCGCCGGACTCGATCACCAGCGACTTCAAGCATGCGAGCTTTAGCGTCCCGAGACTCAGGCCTTCGCCGCCGCGGACACGAAAATGCTCTAATTGGGGATAGGCGTTCCAAAGTGGCGATAGGTCCGACAAGTGGATCCACGAAATCTCGCTCTCTTCGGAAATCATCTCGCCAATGAACAGGGCGGTCAGTTTCGGAAGCTTGTCGCGAGCGGCCACCAAGGCTTCGACGACCGGCTCCGAGGCGTTGCCCATTCCCGCGCCTCCCCAATCGCCTACCACGAGCGCGGTCGCGTGCCGGGCCAGCGGGTCGCCCAGAAAACGGGCGAACAAGTCCGGAAACGTTGCGCCGTCCTCGTGCGCGTCGTAGTCGATCGAAAAATGATAGGCCGTCTCTTCCGGATTCTCAATTCGGCTCTGCCCGTCGTAGGGCTGGATTCTCTTGCCCGCAAATTCCGTTTCGTGCTGTGAGATCATGTCCTAGGTTCCTCTTGGTGGAGTTTGATTGCCCATCCTATTATGCGAACCTAAGATGAGCTCCGCAAGAGCGTGCGCAAGAAGATCCAATCGCTGGAGCGCGCGAGCGCCGATTTCGGCCTCGAAGAGTCTGACGAGATCGTAATAAGGCATTTCCCGAGCACAGTGGACGAAGCCGGTCAGTTCGTCACGATGGAATCGTACGCGGTCTTGGCAAGCCGGTAGCACTCGCAACTGGCGGATTCCAGGCCCCGCCGGTTGAGGACCTTGATGGTTCCCCGCCGATACTCGATGAACTCCGCCGCCTGGAGTGCCCGGGCAGCGAGGGTTATCGACTGACGGCGAACGCCGAGCATCTGGCCCAGCAATTCCTGGGTGAGTGGGAACTCGTCTGCTCCGACGCAGTCGTGCGCCATGAGCAACCGCCGGCAAACCCGCTGCTCGGTCGTGTGGACCGTGTTGCAGGCCAGCGTTTGGCTGGCGAAGGACAGGCAGTAGGCCGCGTATCTCTTGATCAGGCTGTCGAGCAATCCACCGGCTCTCATCATCTCCACGAAGCAGCGCACGGGAATGCGCAGCCCTTCGCAACGAACTACGGAGACCACCGTGAAGGGGCTGAATTCGAGACCCAACGCCCGGTGGATACCCACCATACCTTCCTTGCCGATCGTCGTCGCTTCGATCTGTCGGCCTTCCGCCAACGGGACGACGTGGCAACAGCACCCGCTGGTAGGAAAGTAGACGTGGGATATGGGACCGTGCTGCCGGTACACCGTTTGCCCTTGCGGAAGTTCTACGTGCTGCCCCTGGGAAGTAAGCCGCTTGGACTCGTCTTCCGGCAACCGGTCGAGCAGACGGTTACCCGTCCTGTGACTGCGGACATCGATGAACACCTTCGACAGCCTCTTCAACTGGATTGCCTTCTTGCAACCGGTCGTATTTTACATATTAAAAAATGCGAAAAACATAAGGTTTTTCCCTATGTCAACTACCGGACAGACAGCAATAAGTCGTTCGCTGATAATGGATCTTCTACTTTGCTTGAAAGGCGTACGGGATTTCCCTAGGCTGCGGTAGGTTTTCTTCTTGCCCTGTTAAGGAGAGCCACGAATCGCCTACAATTACCAGAGGCCGCACTTGATCCCGCTGGCGATGGAACACATCGCAAGCTCGTCAGCAGCGGCACGCCGATTCGAGGATAGGGCCATGAACGAGAGGGAAGCGGCGAATGCGGTAGCCCCTCAAATGGACGAATTGCGTCGCCAGGCGGAACAGCGTCTGCGCAGCCAGAAAGTCCGACCTGTCGAGGGCATGACGGAAGCCGAAGCGCGGGCCTTGGTCCACGAATTGCAGGTGCATCAGATCGAACTGGAGATGTTGAAAGCGGCCAAGGACGCCGCCGAGCAGGCTAACCGTGCCAAGGACCGTTTCCTGGCCGTCTTGAGCCACGAACTGCGCACGCCGCTGACGCCCGTAGTGATGGGCTTATCGATGCTGCAGGACCGGCTGGACCTCGACCCGCCGCTGCGCGAGATGCTGGAAATGGTCCGCCGCAACGTGGAATTCGAAGCGCGGCTGATCGACGACTTGCTGGACGTCTCGCGGATCGCGCAGGGCAAGGTCGAATTGACCCGCAGTGCCGTCGACTTGAGCACGGTCATCCAGCGGGCAATCGAGGTCTGCAAAGCGGGCATCCAGGAACGCGGACTGCACTTGGGCGTGGAAATGGGAGCGGCCGGGCCGTATTGGGTCGAGGCTGACGTGCCTCGGCTACAGCAGGTTTTCTGGAATCTATTGCAGAACGCGATCAAGGTCACGCCCCGGGGCGGGTGTGTGGGCATCCGCTGCGGGCCGAGCGAGGCGCACGTGCTCATCGAGGTCTGCGACAGCGGGATCGGCATCGAGCCAGAATCGCTCGCGCGGATTTTCCAGGCCTTCGAGCAGGCGGAGCGCTCGATCACAAGGAAATTCGGCGGCCTAGGCCTGGGATTGGCCATCAGCCGCGCGTTGGTCGAGTTGCACGGTGGCCAGATCGAGGCGCACAGCGCGGGTCTGGGCAAGGGCGCAACGTTCCGTGTACGGCTACCGTTGACCGCGCCTCCCGAGGTTCTCGTCGCAGGTAAGCCGGTGGAAGCGAGCGAACGCGCTGCCTCCGAAGCGGGTGCCGTCCGCCCCTTGCGGATCCTGCTAGTGGAAGACCACCCCGTCACGTCGGAACTCTTGCGGAAGGTGCTGACTAGCGACGGCCATGCGGTGGAAACGGCGGGCGACGTGGCCACTGGTTTGGAACTGGCCGGCCGACAGACTTTCGACCTGCTCCTCAGCGATCTTGGCCTGCCGGACGGCAGCGGCTATGACCTGATTCGGCAACTGCGCCAACGGGGGCACGCGTTTCCGGCCATCGCCCTGAGCGGCTATGGGCAGGGGGACGATCTCCAGCGGAGTCATGCAGCGGGCTTCGCGGCGCACCTCACGAAACCCGCCTCCCGCAGGGCCGTAGTCGAGGCTGTCGCGGCGGTTGCCGCGAGGACAGGGACGGGGCGAACGGGGGGATAGCCTCTAACTTTTTTTCCGCCGATCAGCCCAGGGCCGCTTCGGCATAAGCGCCAAAGGGCAGGCGGTGCTCGATCTGCTCAAAGATTTCGGCGCGATGGATGGGGGCATCGCCCGGCGCAACAAAGCCGAGTTTCACTCGGTTGCCCTGCACTGCCAGAACGGTCACGGTGATATTGTCCGCAATCACGATCGCTTCGCCGCACTTTCGACTGAGCACCAACATTTCGTATTCCTCCTTGATTTGAAAAACCACTGCTTTCGAGACTTCCTTGCAGCAGCCGTTTACGGGTTCGACTGCCGGCGGTGGGCCGCATTAGCTCAACCGCACGAGTGCCAGTTTACCATGCCAGGGAAAGAGTTCTATCCTCAATGATCCGCAAACCACCCTAAGGGAAAGTTTGGGTTTTCTTCAGGATTCCCCTTACCGCGCAGGAGTAGTGGCCTGAGCGAAGATGAAGCCCGCCTCTGGGGCTAGTGCGAACTCTGGTTCAGGCCGTGCGCTTTTCTCTTGGACGCGCCCGATTTTGCCGATTTTTGTTGCCAAGGGCGCCATGTACTCATGGCCTCCGCCGCTTTTCGTTAGCTCCTGGTGCTGGCGAGGATTGCGCTCTGCCTGGTCTTGCTGCTGGGGATCGTGAATGGCCTCCGTCACAGCGGCCATGTACTGAGTACTCAGTCAGACACTCCCCCTCCCGCCATCTCTGAAGCGATCGTCACCCACAGGCGTCGCCGCGACGCCTGGTAGAGGGCCTCCATGACTTTCACGCGGGCTGCCGCCTCCCGGGCCGTCACCAAAGGCAGGTCCTTGCTCCCGCCGATCGCGCTGACGAACTGGAGCACGGGATGGTCTGGCCCCGGAGGGAGCTTCCCCCAGGGACGAGCCCCGTCGGCACCCGCGACTTTCTTGGTCCGAAGGTACAGCCGCTCGTTGAATATCGCGGCGTGGCCCTCGGTCCCCGCGACCAGCAAGGCCAGCGGATTTTCCGGCTCGATCCAACCTGCCGACAGCGATGCGGTCACGCCGTTGCGGAAGCGGATTATGGCCTGGCCCGTTTCGTCGCAGCCGGCGTAGCGATTCGTGACCGTGCGGATGTCGGCCGAAACCGCCTCGACGTCGCCCATCAGCCACATGAGCACGTCCAGCGCGTGCGTACCCGTATCGGCGAAGCCCCCCAAGGCGCCCCATTTCGGATCGACCGTCCATTTGAACTCTTTGTCGAACACCCCCTGGAGCAGGCAATCGTTCGAGAAGGAACACTCCAGGCGAACGATTTTGCCGAAGGCGCCGCTGCCGATCAACTGCTTGACGAAGATGTACTTGGGGATGGTACGGAGATGATAGCCGGTTGTGAAGAGGATGCCCGCCTTCTCTACGGCAGCGGCGATTTCGGCAGCGTCTTTGCCGCCGGCGCCGATCGGTTTCTCGATAAACACGTGCTTTCGGGCCTTTGCAGCCAGCGCGGCCAGTTCGGCGTGGAGACTCGTTTCCGAGAGTATCACCACGCCCACAACGTCGGCGTCGGCCACCGCCGCGGCCGCCGAGCGAGCCACCCTGGCCCCGCACGCTTCGGCCACTTTCGTCGCCCGCGCGGGGTCGCGATCCCACACGCACTTGACCTTCACGTCCTCGCGCGTGCCGAGGATCTGCAAATACATCGGCGTGTGCATGTGGGCAACACCGAGCAAGGCCAGCGGGATGCTTTTGTCCTCGGCCGCCATGGCTGACGGACCGGCCAGCACGGCGCCGCTGGCAACGCACGTCGTCTTGACGAACCGTCTGCGCGTGATCGAGAACTGATCCAACATTGTCTGCTCTCCTCGTAGGGTGGGCCGAGTAACACGAGTCCCACCAGACTCCGCATCGAATTTGGTGGGACTCGTGTTGCTCGGCCCACCCTACAGGAATTGCCCACCATATGGGAATTACGCGTGCTAGGGAACCTGCGGCGTCGCACCGCCCATCATGCGTTCCCGCATCGTGCCGGCGTACTCGCCCGCAGCCTTGATAATCCCCGCCGGGACAACCACGTCCAACGACAATTCGCCCGGCGCGGCTTGCAGTGCAATCCCGACCGGCGGGCACTTGGGGAAGGCGGGGATCGACGCTGCGGGCCCATTCTCGCCCAGCATCGATTCCATCATCCGCTGCACCATGCCCATGTAGCCGCGCGGGCTGACCAAGACAATACCTTGCGCGCCGGCCGGCAGTAGGGCGACGGTGGCCGCCACGTCGCTATCGGCGGCCAGGCACTTCTTCTCGTCCTTGCTCCAGGCAATCGCCCGTTGCAACTTATCTTGGCTGGCGCCAAGTGTCATGTAGACCGTCTTTTCGTCGGCCTTGGTGATATACATTTTCATCTTGTTGTCCGGTCCGAACATGGCCTGCATCATCTTCTCGGCCATGGGGTTTCCTTCCGTCTTGGGAACGGGAATGGTGACCTCGACCTCGAAGGCCGGCTTGCCGTCGATCTCGATCTTCTTCGAGACGGGCGGCTTGAACGCTCCTTCCTTGGCGTCCTTGAGCAGGTCCTTCATGGCTTCGAGTTGCTTCTCGTAGGCCGCAAGGTACTTGTCCGCATCGTCCACGCGAAAGGAAATGTAAACGTTGCTGTAGATCGGTTCGCCGGCGCGGCCGGGCTTCATCACCATCGATACGTCGCGCAGCGAGTGGAACTGCTGCATCGAGATCTTGGCCAGCTTCTCGGCCTGGTCGGCATCGATACCATAGAGCTCGGGTGACTTCTTCATGATCTCCACGCCCAGGCTCGCCAACGGGCGGATGAGCGACTCTTGCAGGCTGCCGCCGGCGGCAAAGACGAAACTGCCGCCGGGCACACCGGCCAAAAGGTTGCCGCTGGCCGGCTTGACGTCGGCCAGCGCGGTGGCCAGATCGCCACCCTCGACGATCCTGGCCCGGGCGGCAAGTCGCACCGCGCCCGTCTTGTCGACCTGCAGGCCCACGGCGCCGAGCGAGACGTTTTTCTCGATGGCGTCCAAGAGGGTGGCATAGACTTGCAAGGCGGGCTTGATCGATGCCCCTTGCTGACCCAGGGCGGAGAGGGTCTCGCCGAGCTGCTTCAACGCCACTTTGCCTTGGGCTGCGAAGAGTTTTATGCCGCTCTTGGTGGCGATGACGTTCACGTCGTTGCCCGCCAGCCAAGCCGCCAGCGGCTTGGCCTCGGCGGCGATGCTTTGCTTGGAGGCCAGGACGCTTTCGAGCGCTTCCTGGTCATCGCTCTTGGCAAACAAGGCAAAACCGCCCAGTTTGGCCACCGCAACCGCCTGGCCGGCGATCTGCACCTGGGCGATCTTCGCGTCCTTCTTTTCGCCCTCGAAGTTTCCCAGAAGGGTCTTGTAGTCGGTTACCGCGACGAACACCACGAACGAGGGCGTGGCATGCGCATCTTCCTTGTCCTTGGCCGGCAGGGCGATTACGCCCATCGCTCCTTTGGCATCCAATCCGTCCTTGACGCCGAGTTTGTCCTTGACCATGTCCAGCAAGCTGATTTGCGGCGCGCCGACGACGCCGGCCAGCTTTTGGATCTTCCCATCGCCGTCAGCCAGATGATTGATCACCCCCCAACCCAGCGCATTGCCGGGAATGATTTTCAGGGGGTCGTCGGCAGCCCGGGCTGCCAGGGCCGCCAAGAGCACAAACGCCAGGGCCGGCACACTCACGAAAGCGGTTCGTCGGAACATGATCTTAGACTCCTTGCAAGTTGCTAACAATCCACCTATCAGGTCTATTCCTGAACAAGTATTAAGAGAAAACGCCGATTTGCGGGGTCCTGGCACAAGTTGCAACCGCCGGGACCCCACCGTGGCGGCGCAACGCAAGTAAGTTTCGCGGCACGTTCGGGAGTTGTCAAGCGGCGCGAGAGAATTTCTGGCGCTTCCGCTCTTAGCTGCAGACCGGATAGGCGACTGCGCTGGAGTCCCGCCTTCAGGCGGAATTCGTTTGATTCCGCCTGAAGGCGGGACTCCAGCGGGCGTTTGCACCCAAAAGCAGAGGGACGGCAAGACCGTGCCGCGCTCACCAATCCAGTTCCATGCCGAAATTCACGCCGTCATAGAACACCGAGCCCTTGGTATTGATGCTGGTGTAGGCGGTCTCGGGAACGGAAGAGAAGACCATCTGGTCGGGGGCCCGCGCGACGTCGCCTACAAACAGCATGTCGTAGGATACGTGCCCGACAAGATTGGGGAGAAACTTGTAACTTCCCGATACACCGAATCCACCCGCGAAAGCCACCACGGTGTGCGAGACGCTGAAGGGAATATCCGTGTTTGAATAGGATGTCAACCCCGGCGGCAGCGCCGGCGAATTTGCATCGGGGGTGCCCGTGAACACGGTCGTGATACGGCTGTCCTGCTGGGCGTAGTTCATGAACATCCCGACATTGCCGTGCGTATCCAAGCACCAGCGACAAAAACGATACTCGAGTTTCCCACCGGTCTGAAGCCCCAGCAGGGTGTTGAAGGTATGGACCGCGTACTGGCCTTGGTGCGTGAATTCCGCTGCCTGACCCGTGTAGGGCGACGTGTACTGGGCGCCCGAACTGAGGTAGTCGAACGTTTCGTTGATTTCCATGCCTTTCATGCCCAAAAAGTACGACCAGTAATATCCGTGCTGGCACTCGCGATACCAGTGGCCATTGGGATTCATCACAAGCTGGTCGGGCTGGTTATGGCCGTCGATGCGATAGTTCAATTCGAATTCGTTGAACGTCGTGGAATAGGTTTCCGACATGAACAGGGACCGATTGAAGGCTGCATCGTAAGTCCGGCCGAGGTTCGAAAAGTTTGGCTCCAAGAGCTCCTGTTGCTGACCGGTGTTGGGCAGGTAAATCGGGAAGGGGCTGATCAGGCTTCCCTGGTAATACAGGGCCGTCGGCGCTGGGGCGGGGAGACTGACCTGTGCAATGGGCTGCGTACTGTAAAAGGGGATGATCGATCCCGTGGCGTTGATGGGCTGCGCCGTGAAGTTAGCCACTCCGTTGAACGCGAATTCGAGGAAATGGTCCCTGCCCTCGCCGTCGCGGCCGAGGAACCGGCTGAAACTCAGGCCCAGCACCGCGCTGTCGCCGATATTGGGCGTGTGAACTTCTAACGCCGTCTCCTGAAAAGCGTCGTTCAAGTACTGAACATATTGGTTGGAAGTGGTGATGCCCTGGCTGCTGGTAACGCTGACGTTGCCGGCGGGCAAGGGGCCGGCGGGCAAGGAATACGCCCCCAGGCGTTGATTGTTGGCACGCGACATGGCCCAGACCGAGACCGAGGGTTGGACGGCCCAAGTCGGCGGCAGGCAGGCGCCGCCGCCACAAAACTCGCAGGCCCCCGGCGGCGTGTCGCCGAATACGCCGCCGATGGGCGGCTGGTTCTCGCCGACCACCGACGAATCCCCTTCAATCGGCACGTTGGACACACCGGGGCCAGTGGCCTGAGATGCCTGACCAACCGGTTTGGCACTCGGAGTAACCCAATCCTGGGGTCCTTGTGCCCAAGCTCGCTGCCCCAGAAGCAGTCCGACCCATGCCAGAGTCACCAGAATGTGCCGAATTGCGGTTTTCACCAGACGGTCCTCCATCATATCCCTTGCGATCTCTTATGCATCACGGCCGCAGTTCGCGGAGATCTTCAAGCGTCCATTTGGCCAGCACATTGACCGGCCGCAGCGCACTGCAGGACCCTTCCATAAAGTTCAAGGATATCAACAACTGCCTAATCGGCCAGTTTCAGTCGGCAGAACAGGAATAATCGTTAAAATCTTCCCGAAATCCACAAAGCATGTTATTGGCAAAGTCTACGTTATAGTAAAATCTATTGCAAATTACCTATGCTAACATTCTGGGCGAATGGCTATCCGACAAGTCTCCCCATCTCTCAGAGGGGTAGAGGACATGTTGCGGAAACTTTCCGAATAGCCTGTGAGTGTCCTTCCGTCCCGTTGGGGGACTGCCCGTGGGCTGGCGAACGTGATAGAATTTTCCCTTTCACGGCCCTTCAATTTGGAAATTCACCACCATGGCCCTCGACGCTTACTCGCTTTGTCCGGGCGGCACCGGCAAGAAGATCAAGTTCTGCTGTCCCGACTTTTTTCCCGAACTGGAGAAAATCGATCGCATGATCGAAGGCGAGCAGTATATCGCCTGTCTCCAGAATATTGATCAACTGGAGCAGAAGGGCCAGTACCGGGCCTGCCTGATGGCAACCAAGTCGGAATTGCTGCGGGTGACCAATCAGCTTGACCGGACAGATGCCTATGTGGCCGATTTTGTCGAGCGCTTCCCGCAAAACTCGCTGGCGTGGTCCGAATCGGCCTTGTTGAGCGCGGCGTCGGCGGGCGGCCAGGCAGCCATGAGCAAGCTGCAGCGGGCCATCGCGCTGTGCGACGGCCACATACAAGGTCGGGTCTTCGAGGCAGCCACCGTAGTTGCCGGCGTACTGATCCAGGAGGGACATTGGGCGGCCGGCCGGGCCTTGCTGCAGTTTCTGGCCAAACTGGTACCGGACGATCGCGAGGCCATGGAACGACTGATGTACCTGAATCGGTCCGCTGAGATTCCCCTTCTGCTGAGGAGCGATCCGCCGATGCTGCCTTGCCCGTCCGACGCCCCCTGGCGGGCGAAGTTCGAGGCAGCCACCGCCCCCTTGAAGAAGGCCCAGTGGCAGGAAGCGGCCGAGCGCCTGACCGCCTTGGCGGCCGAAGTTCACGACGTCCCCGCCGTCTGGAACAATCTGGCCCTGGTGCGTGGTTGGTTGGCCGACGAGGCCGGTGCCCGCGAGGCCTATCAGAAGTTCGCTGCGCTGGCGGTGCCGTTGGAAGATGCCGTGGAAGCGGAAGCCATTGCCATGCTGACGAGCGAATCGCCGCTGGACGACGACGTCGATGTCGTGCATTGGACGTGGCCGGTTCGCGACCCCGAGCGACTGCAGGAGTTGCTGCTTTCCGACCGCCGCATCGCCCCCATACCGGTAAACGCCACATCCTGGCCGGTCGACGATTCGCCTCCGCCGCGAATGGCCGGGATGCTGTTGGATCGCCCTCTGCTGGGCATTGGCGACGATTTTTCCTTAGACAGCATGCCCAGCGTTGTGGCAGAACTACTCCTCTTCGGCCGCCAGACCGATAGGGCGGCGCGGCTGGAAATCGTCGGACTGTCGAGAAATCACGCCGATCAGGCCAAGGTGATCTTTCGCCACATCGGCGGCGACTGCCTCGAGCCGGAGCCGGAAGAAGCGCTCATGGCAAGGACGTCGACTAGCCATCAGTCGATTTCGCACCGTTGGGTTCCGCCCCGCGACGCACCGCGGCCCCAGGTCGACGCGCTGCTGATCCAGGACTTCCGCGACACGCTGCTGAATCGCTGGCCGGACCAGCCGCTGGGCGTGCTTGGCGGCCGATCGTTGCGGCAGGCCTCCGCCGACCCGGCGGCCCGCGTCCAGGTCCTAGCGGCAATTCTTGTCATGCAGCAATGGTCGGGGCGTTCCCCGGCGGAGTTCGATTTCAACGACTTGCGGTCCCAGCTCGGCCTGCCGACCCTGGGACCGATCGAGCCGAAGCCCGGCGAGGTCCGTACGCTGCCCTTGGTCCGCCTGGTGCGGGTCCAGGTGGAAGCGCTCTCCGACGATGACCTCGTGCTGGCATTCCACCGCACGGGGATGTACCAGGCATGGGACGCCGCCCGGCGGTTTGCCCAAGCCATCATCGATCGGCCCGTTTTTTCCCGCCGTCCGGAACGCATGGAGGCCTACCGCCTCATGGCGCAAGCGGCGACGAGCTTGGAAGACGGCATTGCGAGTATCGACGAAGGACGCCGCGACGCGCTTGCCGGCGGCCAGTCGTGCGCCGCTTGGGACCTGATGGAGCTCTCTTTGCGTTTCGGGCATGGCGACGAAGAGCAAGCCATGCGGCTACTGCAGCATATTGAGTCGCAGCACATCCGCGAGCCGGGAGTGGCCCAGACCTTGACACAGATGCTGATCAATATCGGGGTTTTGAATCCCGATGGGACTCCCGCCGGCGTGCCGGGCCGCCCAGCCGCAGGTGCTCCGCCGGCCCCCGAGCCGTCGAAACTCTGGACCCCGGAGAGCGAATCTCCCGGCGGCGGTGGCAAGCTCTGGACGCCCGGAATGTAATGGACCAGCCCGCCTTGGATCTCTGGCATATGCAACGGGCCTTGGATTTGGCCGCCCAGGGGCGAGGTTTTGTCGAGCCGAATCCGCTGGTGGGCTGTGTGATCGCTCGTGGCGCGGAGATTGTCGGCGAAGGCTGGCATCGCCGCTTCGGCCAGGCCCACGCCGAGGTCGAGGCCCTGCGTATTGCCGGGGCCAGGGCCCGCGGCGCGACGTTATACGTTACGCTGGAGCCATGCTGCCACCAGGGCAAGACGCCGCCTTGTACTCGTGCCGTGTTGGCGGCCGGGGTGGCCCGCGTAGTGGCCGCCATGGCCGACCCCTTCCCCAAGGTTGCCGGCGGCGGCTTGGCCGAACTCTGCGCGGCGGGCGTCGAGGTGCAAACGGGTGTCTTGGAGAATCTGGCTCGAAGGCTCAACGCACCGTATCTGAAGCTTCTTGCCGCCGGCAGGCCCTGGGTTGTGGCCAAGTGGGCCATGACGTTGGATGGGAAGATCGCCGCGCGGACCGGCGACAGCCGTTGGATCTCCAGCCCAGCCTCGCGGCAGTTGGTGCATCAGCTCCGCGGCCGCATGGATGCCATCATCGTTGGACGCGGAACGGCGGCGGCCGACGATCCGCTCTTGACGGCTCGCCCGCCAGGACCCCGGACGGCCCTGCGGGTGGTTGCCGATACGCGGGCCTCGCTCTCGCTGGAAAGCCGTTTGGTTCGCACCGCGGGGGAAGTGCCGGTCCTAGTGGCTGTAGGCCCCGAGGCGGCAAGTGGCGGCTGTGCCCGTCTTCAGGCGGCTGGTTGCCAGGTCATAGTCTGCGACGGGCCGACGCCCCAGACCCGCTTGGAAGCGTTGCTCGCCGAATTGGGCGAGCGGCGCATGACCAACGTGCTGGTCGAGGGGGGCAGCCGGCTCCTGGGATGCCTTCTCGATGCCCGGCTGATCGACGAGGTACATGTGTTTATCGCTCCGAAGTTGGCTGGCGGCGTCCAGGCGCCCAGTCCCATCGCGGGCGGCGGCGTCGAGGCCATCTCGGCGGCTTTGGCCCTGGAAGACATCGTCACGAGGGAAGTTGGCGGCGATTTGTATCTCCATGGGCGAGTCGTGCGGTAAAACGAAGGGGATCCCACATATTACCCCGGCAATGAAGTTGATCAATCGTAACCCGAAGCGTAAGCGAGGACACCTCGCTTACGCTTCGGGTTAATATGAGGTGCTTTCATGCCGGGGCAATACCATGCCGTATTCCTGCTGGCGTCGTGGCGAGATTCAAATTCCGCGACGTGTCCGGTAAGAAAACGCGTCGACTCAGGCCGCTTTTGGCGTCATTGGGGTTGCACGACTGCGGGAAACTTTGGTATACGCCCGCCCACGCGTGAATGCAGTTCCATGAAGAGAGCCGGGCAATGAGTTTTCTGGCGAGTTCTAATAAAGTTTGGCGGTTTCGGTTTTTGACGTCACTCGTGCAAGCGAGAGCAACGGCGATAAGCCGTCGCCATAAACATGGCGCTCACAAATCCGATCCGTCTTCGGGCAAGTTGCCCGACGCAGCGCGGCAACTTTTCAGACTCCCGCGCGTGGCTGGCGCGGGGTCGTGGCACGTTGCCGCAGAAAATTTTGCCGTGAATCGGGCGTTGCGGGGCAAACACGTCTTGACTTTTTTTCTATCGCGGGTATGAAAATGTTTTAGAGAGTGGCGCGCTTTGCCGAAAGGTAAAGGAAACGCGCGCGATCGCAAGGGACTGGCATATGAGATGCTGTCCTAGGCCTGTCAAGGCCAACGCCAAGATCCAGGAGGTCTGGATCGGCGCCCCTCAAGGAGTTTGAGAGAATGAATGATTTCGATATTGGCCCCTCGACGATCCCTCGGGTGGAAGTCGACGAGGAGCCTCCCGGTAGTCCCTGCCAGAGCTACTCGTATCACAGCACTTTACCGGTTCAACAGCGTCTCTGGCCGCTGACTCATCCTGAACCGCCGCGGCGAGAATCTCCTGCTCCCGCGATCGTCGCCCGTCCTCCCCGCAGTTCCGCGCGTGTGCGGGCCTTTCGCAAGGCCTTTTATCGCGACGTGACCGACAAGCAGTGGAACGACTGGCGCTGGCATGCTCGCAGCCGCATCCGCACCCGCGAGCAGCTTGAAAAAATGGTCGAATTGTCGGCGGATGAACGGGAAGGGCTGGATCGGGCGGGGGAAATCCTGCCCGTGGCTACTACCCCCTATTACATGAGCCTGATCTCCGCCGACGATCCCCAGCAGCCCCTGCGGCGGACCATCATCCCCACGGCCAGCGAGTTTACGCAGACCCGGGGCGAATCGGCCGACCCGCTGGGCGAGGACCACCAGAGCGCAACCCCCGGAATGGTCCACCGTTATCCGGATCGCGTGTTGCTTTTGGCCTTGGATTTCTGTTCCAGCTACTGCCGTTATTGCACCCGTTCGCGGGTCGTGGGCCAGGGCGACATCGTCCCCAACGAGGCCCGGTTGAAGCAGGCCTTCGAGTATCTCCGGGCCCACACGGAAGTCCGCGACGTGTTGATCTCTGGCGGCGATCCGCTCTTTATGAGCGACGACAAGCTAGACTGGATCCTCACGAACCTGCGGTCGATCCCGCACCTGGAATTCGTGCGTATCGGCACAAAAATGCCTGCGGTCTTGCCCCAGCGGATTACCCGCGAGCTTTGCCGGATGCTGCGGAAGCACCATCCGTTGTGGATGAGCCTGCACTTCGCCCATCCGGACGAATGTACGCCGGAATCCTACCAGGCCTGTGCGCGTCTGGCCGACGCGGGCATCCCCCTGGGCTCGCAGACCGTGTTGCTGCGGGGCATCAACGACAACGTGCCGACCATGAAGTCGCTGATGCACCACATGCTCAAGATGCGGGTCCGGCCGTATTACCTGTACCAGTGCGACCCGATTACCGGCTCCGCGCATTTCCGCACCCCGGTGTCGAAGGGCCTGGAGATCATTGAGGGCCTGCGCGGACATACGACCGGCTATGCCGTGCCCACGTACGTGATCGACGCCCCTGGCGGCGGCGGCAAGATTCCCTTGCTGCCCAATTACGTCGTTGGCCGCGACGGCGAGGACCTGCTGCTGCGGAACTTCGAGGGTCAGACCTATCGATATCCGGACCCCGAGGGCGTGTGAGCCCCGGGGAATTCAAGGAGAACTGCAAAGTCCTGCGTAGAACGGAATTTATTCCGTTGCCTTGTCTATTCCAGGGAAACGGAATGAATTCCGTTCTACGTAGGGATGCCATAGTCAGACTTTGCAGCTCTCCTGCGGGGAATTCAAGACCAAGCTCGGACCGTGGAGGGTTGTGACGAGGGGCAAGGCCGCTAGCCTGATTCCGCGTCGTGCCCTCCACGGTTTCGTTTCTTGCGTGGTTCGAAGCACGGCAACACTTCCCAAACGGCCTGCAAACTGAACCACGCCTCGTTTCTTGCTTCTGCCGGCACGTCCCCCCTAGTCTGCCAGCGAACAATCTCGTAAGATCGCAGAAAGTAGAAATTGCGCTAGCTACCCCGGGCCCTTCGGGGCCGCAAACCGCCCATTTGAGATCTCAAATTTGAAATTTCGAGTCCTTTATCCTTCATCCCCGCCATGCTCATCGGCCTGACCTACGACCTGCGTTCCGACTATCTGGCTGCGGGCTATTCGGCGGAGGAAACCGCCGAGTTTGACGGCGTGGCCACGATCGACGCCATCGACGCGGCCTTGCGCGAGATCGGGCATCAGACGGACCGCGTGGGCAGCGGGCGGCAACTGGTCGAGCGCCTGGCAGCCGGTAATCGCTGGGACCTGGTGTTCAACATCGCCGAGGGCCTGCACGGGACGGCCCGCGAGGCCCAGGTGCCCGCCATTTTGGACATCTACGAGATCCCCTATACGTTCTCCGATCCCCTCGTGCTGGCGGTTTGCCTGCACAAGGGACTGACCAAAACGGTGGTCGACCGGGCCGGGGTGCCCACGACGCCTTTCGCGCTGGTCCAAAAGATCGAAGACGTGGAAGCCATCCAGCTTCCCTTCCCGCTGTTTGCCAAGCCGGTGGCGGAGGGTACGGGCAAGGGCATCACGGCCGAATCGAAGATCAAAGACCGCGATTCGCTCCGCAAGGTCTGCCACGATCTGTTGACGCGTTGCCGGCAACCGGTCCTGGTGGAAACCTTCCTGGCGGGCCGCGAGTTCACCGTCGGCATCCTGGGCACGGGCGACGAGGCGCGGGCCATCGGCTGTATGGAAATCATTCTCTTGCCGGCTGCCGAGGCCGAGGTTTACTCCTACGTGAACAAGAGCCGCTACGAGGAGTTTTGCCGCTATTTGCCCCGCCGCGGGAGCGACGATCCGGAAGTGGCTCAGGCCGAGGCAGTCGCCTTGGCCGCTCATCGGGTCCTGGGCTGCCGCGATGCCTCGCGGGTCGATGTCCGCTCCGACAGCCGGGGACGCCCGCATTTCATGGAGGTCAATCCGGTAGCCGGCCTCCACCCCAAGGATTCCGATTTGCCCATTATCTGCGGTTTCTTCGGGATGAGCTACCGCCAACTGATCGAACAAATTGTCGCCGCGGCCAGTTGCCGGGTGACGAAAACGGTCGCCACGAACCACGCCACGAACTGCCTATGAATATCGCCGTCCTGCACAACGCGGTTTCCACCGACGATTCTCCCGAGGATTTGGACACGTTGACCCAGGCCCGCGCGGTCTGCGAGTCGCTTTGCCGCTTGGGCCACCACGCTGCGGTGATGCCGTGCAGCTTGGACCTAGCCGTCTTGCGGGAGGGCTTGCTGGAATGCCGCCCGCAACTGGTCTTCAACCTGGTGGAATCGCTGGGTGGGACCGACTCCCTGTCCTACTTGGCCGCGGCGGTCCTGGACGCCCTAGGGCTGCCCTACACCGGCAATTCCACCGAGGCCCTCTTCACGACCAACCACAAGCTGATGGCCAAGCGGCTGATGCAGCTTGCCGGGCTGCCCACGCCGCACTGGCTTGCCGCCGACGGCTTCGGTCCGCACGGCAACGTCGCGCCGCTGGAACCGCCCTGCATCATCAAATCGGTCTGGGAGCACGGCTCCCGGGGGCTGGATGACGGCAACGTGGTTTTGCAGGGCAATGCCGCGCTGGTCCAAGACTTGCTAGGGGAATTCACCGCCCGTACGGGCCGGCCGCACTTTGCCGAAAGCTTCATCGACGGCCGCGAGTTCAATCTGCCCATGCTGGATGGTCCGCAGGGGCCGCAGCTCCTTCCGCTGGGCGAAATGGACTTCTCCACCTTCCCCGCCGACAAACCGCGGATTATCGGCCATCGGGCCAAGTGGCACGAGAGTTCCTTCGAATACAACAACACGCCGCGAAGTTTCCATTTTCACGAGCACGACCGTCCCTTGGTCGAGCATTTGCACCGTTTGGCCCTGGAATGCTGGCGACTGTTCGGCCTGCGGGGCTATGTGCGCGTCGATTTCCGCGTGGACCGGACCGGTCGCCCTTGGATCCTGGAGATCAACACCAACCCCTGCATTTCGCCCGATGCTGGTTACGCCGCCGCCCTGGAAGAAGCCGGCCTGGACTACGACGACGCCATCGGTCGCATCGTGCAGAAGGCCATCGCCGGCAGGGAGCAGGCGGCAAACGGGCCGTATCCCTGTGCGCTGGCGGGCACGGCCGGATGAATAGAGCTACGAACATCTCTTGAACGGAGTTCTTTATGCCTATCACGTTTCGTACCGAACTGAAGCCGGAGGACCTCGCCGCTATCCGGTCCATGGTCGAATCCACGGGGGTTTTCAACGCGGTCGAGCTCGATTGTGCCGTGGAACTGGCCGACGAACGTCTGAAAGAAGGGCCGTCCAGCGGCTATTACTTCGTCTTTGCGGAACTGGACGGCCGCGTGGTGGGTTACGCCTGCTACGGCCCCATCGCGCTCACGGTCGGCAGCTACGACTTGTATTGGATTGCCGTGGACAAGTCCGTCCAAGGCCAAGGGCTGGGCCGGAAGATCATGGATAAAGTCACGGAGATCATTCGGGCGGAAGGTGGCCGGCACATCTACATCGAAACCTCGACCAAGCCGCAGTACCAGGCGACGCGGGGATTTTACGAGCGTTGCGACTGCCCCTTGGCGGCCATTCTGGAAGACTTCTACGCCCCCGGCGATAGCAAAGCGATTTATTACCGGAAGGTCTGACGCGCGCCCTGTAGGGCGGATCAGCCTGTAGGCCGGAACAAGCGCAGCGCAGTTTCGGCAAGAATCAGTCTGGCAGATCGCGACGCTGGAACTGCGCTGAGATTGTTCCGGCCTACGGGCTCGACTGAGTACTGCGTACTGTGTACTATCCATGCCCGACCTTCCCTCCTTATTGATCGTCCAACTTACCCCACTGGGCCGCGGGGCAGTGGCCACGCTCCACATCGAAGGCCCTGGGGCCGCAGCCGCGGTTGCCGCCCATTTTACTGCCCGTAGCGGCCGGCCGTTGGCTGATTTCCCTGCGGGAAGGATCGTTGTCGGCCAGTTCGGCCCCGGCGGCGAGGATGTCGTGGTGAACCAGCATTCCGATCGCGTGGTCGAACTCCACTGCCACGGCGGATTGGCGGCGGTGGCTCGCATCGAAGAGATCCTTCTGGCTAGCGGTTGCCGGCGAATCTCCTGGCAAGAGTGGTCTGCCGGTCAGGAGGCCGACCCGCTCGCCACGGCCGCCCGACTGGCTTTGGCGGAAGCCCGCACCACGCGCACGGCGGCGATTCTCCTCGACCAGTATCAGGGGGCATTGCGCAGGGCCCTGGTGGAAATCGATTCGGCCTTGCAAGCCGGCGCCAAGGAAACGGCCCGGCAACAAATCGAGACCCTCCTGGCCCATGCTGCCACTGGCCTGCACCTCGTCCGGCCCTGGCAAGTGGCCGTTGCCGGCCGCCCCAACGTGGGCAAGAGCAGCCTGATCAATGCCATCGCCGGTTACCAGCGGACAATCGTCCACAGCATGCCGGGCACGACCCGCGACGTGGTCGGCGTGCAAACCGCCATGGACGGCTGGCCGGTGGAAATTTTCGATACGGCCGGCCTGCGCGAGACGGGCGAGAAGCTGGAACAGACGGGCATCCGCCTGGCGCGACGGAAGATTTCCGAGGCCGACCTGGTCATCCTGGTCTTCGATCGCTCGTTGCCCTGGCACGGGCAGGACCAGGCCCTGGTCGATTCCCATCCCGCGGCCTTGTACGTCCACAATAAGAGCGACTTGCCCGCCGCTCCTGGTCCGCGGCCAGCGGGTTTGGAACTTAGCGCGATGCATGCAGCCGGAATCGACGCCTTGTGCCGTGCCATTGCCGCCCGCCTGGTGCCGCAGCCGCCTCCATCTGGGGAAGCGGTACCGTTCGAACCGCAGCAGATCGAGCAGATTCGCGCGTATCTCTCGGATCTGTAGCGTGGGACTGGCCTGCGCAAAATCGATCTGCCGGAGGCTATGCGGTTTATCCCACTTTGGTTCCATTCGCAGTTGGGTAGACTTGGCCACGTGCGATGGCCGGCATCTTCGTCGGCGGCAAAGACGGCAGGAGTCAGAAAAAATGCTTTCTGCGGCGTTTCTCCGTCCTTGGCCGCTGCAAGCAACCCGCCGTTTCGGGTCAGGCAGTCGTGTAGCCACTTCAAAAAAAACGGCTTTTTGGCGTTCTTGAGGCGGTTTTGTACGCCCATCTGTGTATTCTGCTTTCGCTAAAGGTGTTGCTCGCACAACGGAAACTGCGGGAATACGATCGCTTGACACTCTAACGATAGTTTTGCCATAACCGAAAATACCTAGATAATACCTAGCCACTTTGACCCATTTCCTAGCCACTTTTGTAGCGAACCTAGCCACTTCCTAGCCACTTTCTTGGTTACATGGTCATGTGTACAGTATATAGGGGTCTGGCACGCGCCGTCTTCTGTTGGCTATTTAAGTGCAGAGTCATAAAAATAATTAATTGCTGCCAAGGGAAGTGCGGCCGTGCGCGAGCGGTGCGCGGGCTCAAGCTTTGGGCAAGTTCCGCGCGGACGCCGGCGCGGACGCCGACTCGGGCAGGTCGGCGCCGCGCATGGTTAATGGCCCCCGGTTCGCTACGCCGGGGGCCTGGCCGAATTGTCAAAGAACGATTGCGCGCCAAGTATTCAGGCTTAGCTTTGAATCCTCTTCAGCGCGCTTTATACCCACATCATACGCAAGGAATCTCGCCACCATTTGCGCGCGGTACGGAATTGCGCCGCAACCTCAAGCGGTTGCGGCGTTTCCGCGGCAGCCCTACGTTTGGAATCCCTGACATTATATCTGAAATTGGCTGCTTAGCCCGCCTGTCCTAACATTGCGCATCTTCTCCAAACCCGCCATTCGCGGACATTTCAACCGGTTTGCTCCCCTCAACCGTGTCCTTGCCGCCGATTTTCCGGGGAATTCTGGAAAATTGCCAATTCCTCTCTGGACTCGGCTGGATTCTCGCGAGTATCTTATCTCATCCAATAGTGTCGCTCACGTGCGATCCGCACAGCGGCGTTCAAGGAGGAACGCGCCATGCCCACTGGACTGATTCGATTCGCTCGCAATTTTGCTTTTCTCGGCCTCATGCTGGGGGCCTTATCGACTTCGGCCGTTGGCCAAGGTACGGCCGATGGCCAATCCGCCCCCAGGCGATTGCCCCCGCCGGTCCGCTTTGCCGACGGCAGCGGCGTACCGGCGGACGAAGGCCCAACGCTGCTCACGGCCGGACCTGCAACGCCCACGCCGGCGATGCCTCGGCCGCCCGCCGCTAACCAGCCCGATCCCGGGGAGCCTGCGGCCTTGCCGCCACCGCCTGCAACTCCACCGACAATGGGTACGGCATCCGCCCAGCATCCCCCGGTGGCCAACGGCGGCGCGCCGCTGGTTCCCACGCCGGAGTCGAAATATCTTGGACCGGTCGAGATCGAGGTCACCAGTTTTCATGGCATCACGCCCGCCGTAAGTACCCGCCAAGAGGTCGAAAAGACCTGGGGCAAGCCCAAGAGTTCGGTCAAGGAGGACACGGGCTTGCGGCAGTTGTACTCGGTCGCCCCCTTCCCTCGCGTGGAAGTTTCGTATACCGGCGAGAAGGTGGCCTCGGTAGTCATTCGCTTTCAACAGGGTTTCCCTTCCGCTCAGGTCGCCGAGCAGTTGGAACTCTCGAAGGTCCAGCCCGTGCTGGTCTCCAACGAGTTGGGCGAAGTCCTGGGGCAGGCCTATCCCGAGCGGGGAGTGCTCTTTTCCTTCGAACCGGCAACCGATCCGGGCAAGGCGCTGAAGAAAGTCACGCATATCGTCCTGGAGCCGATCACCGCCGAGCCGTTCGTGCTCCGCGCCGAGACGAATATCGAGATCCGCCCTGAGTTCAGCCTGCACGACGCGGAGCAGGCGGTCAAGCTGCAGCCGGGCAACGCGCGGGCCCATTGGCTGCAAAGTCGGGCACTGACGGCGCTGGGCCAACACGAGAAGGCCGTGCCCGCGGCGGCGGCGGCGGTGCGGCTCGATCCTCGCGACGCGCGCTACCGGGTCACCAAGGCCCAGACCATGCAGCGCGTGGGACAAATTGCCGAGGCCGCAACGGAAGCGGAAAAGGCGATCGCGCTCAGCGAGTCGCGGCCGCACGTTAAGGCCCGCGCGATCTGCCTGCTGGGCGATTTGAGAGGTTCCGGCCCCAATGCCAGCCACAAGCAGGCCCTGGAACTGCACACACAGGCCCTGCAGGCGGCCAACGTCCTGATCTTCGACAAGCACCCGGCGATCCGCGTGGCCGCCAAGGAAGTGTCACTGGACGCCCATCTGGGCGCGTTGCAGGACATTGCCTGGGGGGCCTGGCGCGAGAAGGAACACTCCGCCGAGAACTGGATCGCCAAGGCCACGGAAGTGGCCCTGGACCTGGTCAAGAACGAGGAGGGCAGCGACGAGTATCTCTTCCGCCTCAACGCGCGGACCCTATCGGCCGACGTCGGCCTGCAAGGCAAACTCGACCCGGCCAAGTGGGCGCGGGACGTGGTCCGCACCGGCGAGACCTTGATTTCCGCCGCCCCGGAACCCGGCCGCAAGGCCGAATTGCAATGGCAGGTGGCCATGTCGCTGTACGACGCCATGCAAGTCTACCAGATGCGTTCCAATCATGACGAAGCCCTGCGTCACGGCGAATTGGCCATCCGTTACCTCGAGAAGAGCGGGCGACAGAACCAATCGCCCTCGGCGGCCTATCTGCTAGGGCGGACCTATTTCCGCATGGGGGCCGTATATGCCAACAGCCGCAAGGACCACCGCACGGCCGTGAGCTGGTTCGAGAAGGCTGTCCCCTTGCTAGGCAAGTCGCCTCCGCAGGAGGCCATGCCTGATCTTGGCCGACTCGGCGATTCGTTCGTGAGCATGGGCGTTTCCTACTGGAACGCCGGCTATCGCAAGAAGGCCGTGGCCCTGACCGAGCACGGCGCCAACCTGATCGAAGAGGCCGTGCGCCGCGGCAGTCACGACCGCAGCGTGTTGGTAGTGCCCTACTCGAACCTCGCCGCTATGCAACGCGAGATGGGTAACACCGCCGGTGCTAATCACATGCAAGAGCTGGCGGAAAAGGCCAAGGGCGCGACCCTGCGGTAACCATGCACTGGCCGGTTCCTCGCTTGCGCCTCGGGCTTCGATACGCCCAATTGGCCGAGAACTTTCCAGATAGTCTCTCAAACACGCGTTCCCCCGGCCTCGTGAGACCACTGAAAAAGTCTTGCGGGAACACAACACATAGTACTCAGTACTGAGCACTCAGTACTACATCTTGTACGCGCCTCGACTTTTTCAGCGGTCTCACAGGGCCGACGGGGACGTTTACAGTCTGAGTATCTTAAAGCGAGCGGTCCCTCCACCTGCCGCCACTCAAGCCACCTTGGGCAACGCTGCGGCGGCGTTGTTGACGCCCTGTCGGCTTGCATGCCATAATAACGCGTACTGTCGTCTATCGCTTCGCCCGTGGAAAGGAATCAGACCATGCAACGTCCTTTCGTAAGTCTCGCGGCCGTTTTTCTGGGTTTCCTTCCATTCGCGGCCGATCTTCATGCGCAAGATGCGGCAGAGCACCTAAAAAACGCCAAGGCTTGGCTGGACAAACGCGAGTATGACAAGGCCATCGCTGAGTGCGATCACGCCTTGGCGCGCGATCCTAAATCAGCCGAAGCGTACAACACTCGCGGCCGGGCTTGGATGCAACAGGGCGAAATTGACAGAGCCCTCGCCGACTGCAACAAGGCCCTGGAAATTTGGCTCTTCCGCTCTTCGGTGCCAATGCCCGCTGGAGTCCCGCCTTCAGGCGGAATCGGGCGGAATTCCGCCTGAAGGCGGGACTCCAGCGCACAGTCGCCAGTCCGGTCTGCACACAAGAGCGGAAGTGCCGGGAAATTTTCTTCGCGGTGCTTGACATGCCCATGCCGCCTGTTTAGTCTGGATCGAGTCCTGCCTACCAAAACACCCCCCAACCCCGTTCCCCAAACCAGTCCCGGCCGAGCGCTGGCATGCGTTTAGGGCGATCCATACCTTCCGCGGCTTGTAACGGCACGAAATGCCACACCCGGCGGGAAATCGTATCAATTCGAACCGTTCGCAGTAAAAAGAGGAAATTCCATGGCAAACAAGCAGTTGCGAGTCAATCGGCGGTTGTTTCTGAAAGGGGCGGCAGCGGTGGCGGCCCCGCTGGTCATCCCCGCTTCGGTCTTCGGCGCTGAAGGACGCCCGGCCCCCAGCAATCGAATCACGATGGGCTTTGTGGGCGTGGGTGGCCAGGGCAGCGGCGACATGGGCGGTTTCATGGGCTTCCCGGAAGTCCAGAACGTGGCCGTCTGCGATGTCGACTCGCGCGCCCGCCTGCGCGCCAAGCGGGCGGCCGAGCAGCGTTACGCCCAGGACAAGGCCAGCGGCGTCTACAAGGGCTGCACCGACTACAACGACTTCCGCGATCTGTGCGCGCGGCCGGATATCGACGCCGTCTTCTGCGCCACGCCTGACCACTGGCATGCCCTGGTGACCTGCGAGGCGATGCGCAACGGCAAGGATGTCTACTGCGAGAAACCGGAGACGCTGACGGTCCGCGAAGGGCGGATCATGGTCGAAACGGCCCGTCGCTACGGCCGCGTGTTCTCCGGTGGAAGCCAACGCGTGTGGGAAGACTACAACTGGTACCATCGCATGCTGTGGGCGGGTGCGGTGGGCGAGTTGCAAGAGATCTGGGTCGATATCGGCGGCCCCTCCGGCGAGATGGTCTGCCCGGCCGAACCGGTGCCGGAAGGCATGGATTGGGATCTCTGGCTGGGGCCGGCACCCTGGCGGCCGTACAACAAGGCCTATCATCCGTTCAATTGGCGGGGTTGCCGCGACTTCTCCGGCGGCGGCATGACCGACTGGGGCGCCCATCACATCGGCGGCGCCCTGTTTGCCAGCCAGTTGTACGATAAGAGCCTGCCGATCGAGGTGATCCCGCCCGACGGCAAGCAGGGCCTGACGTTCAAATACGCCAACGGCGTGCAGATGCACTTAGGCGGGACCTGGGGCGGCGGTCCCCTGGCGTTCAAGGGCACACTGGGCGAGGTTCCCGACCGCCGCAAGCCGCGTACCGCGCCGCCTGCGATCAACATCCCCAACTACAAGGGAAACGGCGGCATCTTCGGCGACTTCCTGTATTGCGTCAAGACTCGCGAACGGCCCTTCCGCGACATCGAGCGCGCTCACCATACCGTTGCCACCTGCCACCTGGCAAATATCGTATTCTGGCTCGGTCGCGGGCTGAAATTCGACCCCGTGAAAGAGCAGGTTGTCGGCGACGAAGAAGCCAACCGTTGGATCGACCGGCCGAAGCGTGCCCCCTGGGTGCTGTAACATCAAACAAGACTCTCCGTGTGAAAGGATATTCGTATGAAGTTCTACTACGTCGCGCTGTTGACCGGACTCCTCCTGGGAAACACCGTACTCCAAGCGGCTGAGACGCCCAATATCGGCGAAATCACCCAGGAACTCAGCGGCGAGAGACCTCAGAAGCCGCGATCGGCCGCCCAACTCGATACGGCATATACGCTCGTGCTGACGCCTCTGCTGCCGGACATGGGCAGCGAGGACCCCGGTCGCCGCAACGGCGCCCAGTCGGTCATCGAGCGCATCGCCTTTCGGGCCAGTCGCCCGGGTGCGGAAGCCGAGCGGGCTGCATGCTCCAAAGCCATCGCCGCCGCGCTGACGCCCCGCGCGGGACCGCTGGCCCGTGTCTGGCTGCTCCGGCAACTCGAGCGGATCGGTCGCGAAGAGGCGGTTCCCCAGGTTGCCGCCATGTTGACCGACGGCAACGCGAACGTGCGTGAATCGGCCCGCCGGGCCTTGCAGAAGAACCCGGCCAAGGACGCCAATGCCGCGCTGCAGAAGGCGCTCGGCTCGGCCGACACCGCCTGGCGTGCGGCACTGTTAAATGCCCTGGGGCAGCGCCGCGATCCGTCGAACCTGAACATCCTCGTGCAGGCGTGCGCTACGGACAACGACGATGTCCGCATGGCCGCCCTGGTGGGGCTGGCCAATCTTGCCGATAAATCGGCCGCCGCGCCGATCGTCTCGGCGATGGCCAAGGGCGGGCCGCGTGCGCAGCGCCTGGCCGCCGATTGTTATCTCCGCCTGGCCGAAACACTGGCAGCCGCCGGCGACAAGGCAGCAGCGTTGAGTCTTTACAAGAACATGCTTTCCCGCGAAGGCCATCTCAAGTGCGCGGCGCTGATTGGTATCGGCCGCTGCGGAAGCGCCAGCGACCTGCCGACGCTGCTGGATGCCCTGGCCGACCAGGACGTCAAGGTCCGCGGCGCGTGCGTCGAGGCCTTCAGCCTCTTCCAGGGCGAGGAGGCGACCGCGGCCCTGGTCGCCCGCATGCAGACGCCCAATCCAAAAACAAAGCTGGCGGTGCTGCAGGCCCTCGCCCGTCGTGGACGGAAGACTACCATGCCCGTATTCATGGCCGCCGCGCAGGACGCGGATGGGGCGGTACGGGTGGCGGCGATTGTCGGGCTGGGCACGGTCGGCAATGCGGACACAGTCCCGCTGTTGTTGAAGGCCGCCACGACGTCGGGCGTGGTGCAGGAAGCCGCGCGACAAAGCCTCCAGGCACTCGTCGGCGCCCAGGTCAGTTGCGAGGTCCTCACCGCGATCGGGGACAAGGATGCGAAGATCCGCGTCGAGGCGGTCCGCGCCGTATCGGCCCGCCACATAGTGGCTGCCACGCCAATGCTGCTCAAAGCGGCCGAGGACGCGGATGCCAACGTGCGGCACGAAGCGCTCAGGGCCCTGGGCGTGGTAGCGCCCAGCAGCGCCCTGGCGCCGCTGGCCGCGGTACTCGTCCGGGCAACGGACGACGGAGCCCGTAGCGAGGCGGCCAACGCGTTGGTGAACATCGCCACGCGCGATGCGGACATCGAGGGCCGCTCCGAACCAGTGCTGGCGGCGCTGGCCTCTGCTCACGGCGCGGCGGAGTTTTCGCTGCTGGGTGTGCTGGGGCGGATTGGCGGCAAGAAATCGCTCGACGGTGTGCGCGCGGCCGTCCGGGAGCAGGACGAGAAGGTCAAGGACGCCGCCGTGCATGCGCTGATCGAGTGGCCCGACGCCCTGGCGGCCGACGATCTGCTGGTCCTGGCCAAGACCTCCGCCAACGAGACCCACCGGGTATTGGCCACCCGCGGCTACATCCGCGTGTGTGCCATTCGCTGCCCCCGGCCCGATGCCGAAACGGCCAAACTGCTCGTCGCCGGACTGGAGGTTGCCAAGCGGCCCGAAGAGAAGTGGCAGGCCCTCAGTGCGCTGGGCGAAGTCCGCGACATTCTTGCCCTGCAGGCCGCAATGCGCTGCATGGGTGACGCAGCCCTGCGCGAAGAGGCGGCCGTGGCCGCCGTCCGTATCGGTCGCGATATCTGGAACGATCATCCCCAGGCCGTGAAAGATGCCATGCGGAAGGCGATCGAGGTTTCCAAGAATCAGGACCTCAAGCGGGACGCCAAAGAGGCGCTGGGCCGCGCCGAACAGAAGCTAAAGGAAGCCAAGCCGAAGTAGGGCTGGCTGGGGAACAACTTCAGTGTTCGTAACTATTTAGCGGAATGAAGAAGACGACCCCTGCCAGCTTGCGGTCTGTCGATTTAGTCAGGAAACGGCATCTCGTCCCCGCTGGGGCAAGCCCAGCGGGGGCGGGACTAAACCGACAAACCGCAAGCAGGCTGGGGTCTGTTTCTCCTCCGCGCCATCAGGCCGCCTCGGCGGCATGCTCCTCGCTGCTCAGAGCTTCGTCGCTATAGGCCGCGGCCAGCGGGTCGTTCTGGATCCGCTTCCGCAAAAGCTCAAGCCAGATCCAGTATGCGCCTAACCCCAGGGTCGTGGACACGATTTCCCACGCGCGCCGAACATAGTAGAGCAAAGGGTTGTCGGGGGGCGAACCGGGACGCCGCGAGGCCCGGACCTTGCGCCGCACGAGGCCGGCTTGAAGTGGATGCACTTTCTCGAAGCGATAGCTACCGTAGTAGACCATGATCGCGGCGGTCAAATGGCTCATGCCCGCCCCGCCCGCCGCGGCCCGGCGTAACAGCGTCTCGACGTGCTCTGGGCTGTAGTACAGACGCCAGGCCTGGCGATAGATGTCGGTCCACTCCCGCGTGCTCATTCGGGCGTGATGCATCGTTACGCGCTCCACGTCGTAGCGATTCAGGTCGGGGTCCATCCACTGGCCTCGCTCGTGCATCGCCTTGTGGTCGGCCGAACCGGGCAGTGGGGTCAAGACGAAGAACTCCAGGATATCAATGGGCAGCTCCCGCTGGATCGTGGCGATGTCGCGGCGGATGGACTCCGGCGTATCGGCCGGGAAGCCCAGGATGTAGCCGGCATAGGTGACTACGTGCCGTGCGCGCCAGGCCTGCAGCATGGCCCGATACTCATGCACCTGGTTCTGCCGCTTCCGCGCGGCCGCCAGATTCTCCGGATTGATGCTCTCCAGACCCAAAAACACGCGGGTGCAGCCGGCGCGGCAGGCCTTGTCGATGAAGCCCGGGATCTTGTGGCACATCATGTCCACTTGCATAGTGAACTTGATGCGGATTCCGTCACGCTCGCCCAGCGTGATGAGCCGGTCGAAGATCGCTTCCCAATTCTTGTTTCGCGCCAGGTTGTCGTCTGTGATGAAGAAGCGGCGGACGCCCTGGGCCACGTTCGCGCGAATGAGCTGCTCGACGTCGTCGGCGCTCCGCCAGCGCGACTTGCGGCCCTGCACGTTGATGATCGTGCAGAAGCTGCACTCGAAGGGGCAGCCGCGGCCGGCGTCGAACGGGGCGTAGAACATCGTGCGCATGGCGTGCTGTCGCGGCAAAAACGGCGTGACTTGGCCCTGCAGGTCCGGAAGCTCTTTGAGATGGTTATAGATCGGCTGCAAGCGACCGGCGAGGGCGTCGGCCAGAAGTTGCTCCATGTGGCCTTCGGCCTCGCCGGCAAAGAGCGTCACTCCCAGTTCTTGCAACACGCGCAGTTCCTCGGGCATTTCCGCGAGCATGGCCAGGCAGCCACTCACGTGAAAACCGCCGATGGCCACCGAAACACCCTCGTCGCGGAACTGCCGGGCCAGATCGGTGGCCCGGGCGAACTGGTTCGTCTGCACGCCGGCCAGGATGATCAATCCCCGGCCGCCCGCGGCGCAGATGCGGCGCGCGATCTTGCGCACCGGAATGACCGTGTAGGTTTCGTCGTACGTGCTGATCACCAGGTCGAGGTCTTCACCCAGCGCGCGGCGCTGCCCGACGTCCTGGGCCAAGGCGTTGAGGCAGGCCAAGGAATTGGACGGCACGAAGGCCCAACGCCACTGGATGACGTAGCCCTCTTCGTCGTAGTGCGACGGTTTGATGATCTCAACGTAGAACTTTTCGCGTCCAACTTGCCGATTTGCCATGTCTGTACCCTGAAGACCGTTCTCTGGTTGAGCAAAGAACACAGAGGACCGTTAAGCCGTTTTCGGACGGTGTCACGCGCGCGTATCGAAAAGCCAGGAAAACCGGGTGGTTGCGCACCGCTACTATCACTACAACATAAATAATCGGTAAACTTTACCCATTTCTCCAACTTAATTGCCACATGTCTATCGTAGGCCGATCTCTCTAGACTACGGGCCACGATTCCGTCGACGACTACCGTTTGTGGCCTGGTTGGTGGCAACCGAAGTGATGGCCGAGTGCGGCCGGCCCGACCTCCCGCTGGTGAGCGGTGTTTTCCTGAATGACCGCAGGATTATGTATGGCCACGCCATACGATCGTATGGTATAATCGAACAAATGAACCTATTGGCGCAACTAATCTGTTCGCGTGCAAGAGCGGAGATTTTTCGCGTCCTGTTCGGCCTGCACAGGGGTGAGGTCCACTTGCGGGAGATTCAACGTCGGACCGGTTTTGCGCTCGGGACGGTGCGTCAGGACGTCGAAAAACTCGCGAAAGTCGGGCTGCTGACCCGGCGAAAGGACAGTAATCGTGTTTATTATGCGGCCAATGAAACGCATCCGCTCGTTAACGACATCCGCCAACTCGTGCTCAAGACGGTCGGACTAACCGACGTGCTGGCCGAATCGCTCGCGGATGATCGGATCCGTTGTGCGTTGGTGTTTGGATCGGTGGCCGCGGGAACGGCGGGCGCGGAAAGCGATGTCGATCTTCTGGTGGTCGGCGATATCGGGCTGCGGAAGCTATCGGAACTTCTCGCGGGTGTGGGCGACCAACTTGGCCGCGAGATCAACCCCTGCGTGTTGAGTCCGGCCGAATTCGCCAAACGCGTTCGCGCCAAGGAACATTTCGTGACTTCGGTAATGGGTTCCGCGAAGGTTTTTGTGAAAGGTTCGCAGCGTGAGCTTGGCGCAATGGCAGAATAATGGTTGGCTCAGGCCGCATGCGACCAGCCGTGAAGAAATCGGCAATCTACTAGGCATCGCGCATCGCGATCTGTCAGACGCGCGGAGCCAGGAGATTTCCGACGACTGGCGTTTTGGTATTGCATACAATGCCGCGCTGAAGCTCTGCACAGCTTTGCTGTACGCCGAGGGATATCGGCCGACACACTCGCAGGCCCATTACCGTGCTCTCCAGTCGCTTCCTTTGATCCTGGGCGCGGAGCGCGCGGCAGATGCGGTCTATCTGGAAGCCTGCCGCGTAAAGCGCAACACGGTCGAATACGATTATGTGGGTGGAGCTACCGATGCGGACGCGGATGAACTGATAGAGTTCACCGAGTCTTTGGAGCGGAATGTTCTTCAGTGGCTTGCCGAGCGACACCCAGAACTAGTGTAGTTCGTCCCCGGCAGTATTAAGGCGCGCGGGTGGCGACACCGCGTGCAGCCAATCGTCGGGAGCTAATGGACCGGAATTTTAGGCGGGGCACTCGTGACCGGCTATAATAATGCGATGACTACACCCGATTCCACGAGTCCGGCTATCTTTGCGGATAGGAGCGCAGCCCTCCTCATCTCTCGTCAGCAGCTTTATCCCAATCGGTCCTCGCTCTGGGTCCGCCGAGTCGTTGAGGCGATCGAGTGGTGTGCCGAAAAAGAGATCACCATCCTTACTTCAGCCGGAATGACGACCTGGGAATTGATCGCTGCGGCAGTTCGACTTCGGAAAGCCAAACAACGGTTGTTCATCCCCGCGTCGTCTCCGCAGGAATTCGAGCGGAAATGTCACGAGGCCTCGATTCAATTCGACCTTGAAAAGCCGTGTATCGAGCCGTTGTTTTTCAAGGCACGTGCATCGCGGCAGGAAATCGCCCGATACCGCGATGAGTGCGTCATTGGCAGCGCCGAAATCCTGCTGCCGATTTGCGTGCGAAGAAAAGGCTCAATCGAGGAATTATTGGACCGCTACGGGGCTACCGCTTCCGTTGTATCTCGCTACCAGTGTCCCTACGGAAAGCGCACGCCGGCGACGCGATTCGAACTCGACGTGGGCAACGTGCCGGACGAGTTGCACCAGTGTACTCATCTGATCCATTGGACGCGAACGTCGAACGGGGCCTGGCCCGGAGAACGCAAGATCGATTATTACCGGGCGCTCTTGGCATCCGATACGTATCCCAGAACGGCTTACCATACGTTGCAGAACATACTCGCCACCCGTACGGTCCGCGCTTCGTCGAACCATATGCCGGGCAAGACTTCCGTCGTTTCCTTCTCGGCATGCGCGCCGGCCCAATTCATTCCGCTTATGAAATGGAGGAGTCGTTACCGCCAGATGTCGTTCGAGCCGTATGGAATTGGACTCGAACGCGAATGGGCGCTGTCTCGGGGGATCAGTCCTGTGCGCTATCTCGACGCGAAAAGCGAAGGTCCAAAACCGGACGAGCCGTGGCTTTGTCAATCGGCTGGTGTGAAAGGGAATTGGCGGCCGGAGAATGAATACCGTTACCGCGGCGATTTCGACTTGAATGCGGTCCCGCGCGAGAAGATGGTGGCATATTGTCTTTACGAAAGCGAAGCGCAGGAGATTGAGAAGGAAATGGGAATTTGCTGCCGCTACTTTGCGGAGAGGGGGCGCGGAGAAGCGGCAGACGGGCACATTGCGCCTTAGGACCGGCGAGTCAACAAGTGTCGTGTTGTAGGGGTGACTTTAGTCGCCCTCTTCGGCAATAGGGCGACTAAAGTCACCCCTACGGCGTCGTCTTGCGACAGTTATTGATTCCCAGGTCCTTGACGAGATTGGGGAATACTGAGCAGCCGCCCAAACAGCGTGAAGGCGTCCACCTTCTCGATTCGCACGGGCAGAATTTGCCCGATAAGCGTGGGCGGGCCGTCGAAGACCACGATATGGTCCTGCACGCCGCGCCCGACAAGCTGCACGACCTCACCGCTGGCCGCAGCGTGTTTCTGCGCGCTCTTGCTCGGCCCTTCCACCAAGACCTCGACATCGCCGCCCAGCAGAGGCCGGTTGTCCTCCAGGCTGATGGCGTTCTGCACGGCCAGAAGCTCGTTGTTCCGCCGCCGCTTGACCTCATCGGGCACGTCGTCCGGCATGGTGTCGGCCGCCTTCGTCCCAGGCCGCTCACTGTACTTGAAGATGAAGCTGTTTTTGAAGCGGGCCCAGTGGACCAGTTCGACCGACTGCTGGAAATCGTCTTCCGTCTCGCCGCAGAAGCCGACGATGAAGTCGCTGGTGATCGCCGCGGCGGGCAGCGTCGCGCGGATCCGCTGGATCATCTCGCGATAGTCCTCGACCGTGTAGCCCCGCTTCATCCGCCGCAGTTGTTCGTTCGAACCGCTCTGCACCGGCACGTGCAGATAGGGCGAGACCTTGGGCAGGTCGCGGATGGCTTGCAGCAGATCGTCGCTCATGTGCCGCGGGTAGTTCGTGACGAACTTGATCCGCCGCAGGCCGGCAATCTCATGCAAGCGGGCCAACAGGTCGCAAAGCCGCAGCGTCCGGCCCGTGCTTGCATCCTTGTAGCTATTGACCGTCTGGCCCAAGAGCGTGACTTCCAGGCAGCCGTCGGCCGCCAGGCGGCGAACTTCCTCCACGATCTCGGCGGCGGGGCGGCTCTGCTCCGGCCCTCGTACCTTGGGCACGATGCAGTAGGTGCAGAACTTGTCGCAGCCGAACATGATCCGCACCATCGCCTGGAAGGGCGAGGCCCGCAACTCGGCCGGCCGGGGCGGATCGAACTTGGCAAAACTCTCCTCGACCAGCGAGCGCCGCGCCTGCCTGCGGTCGAGGCTCACTTCCAAACGCGGTTGACGGTAAGGTTGCGCAGCCACTTCTGCCAGGATTTGCGGCAGGCGATTGATCTGGCCCGGGCCGACGACCAGATCGACATGCGCGGCGCGGCGAAAAATCAGGTTCTGGTCCTTCTGGGCCATGCAACCCAACACGCCGATAATGGTCTCGGGCTTCCGCTCCTTGAGCGGACGCAGGCGGCCCAACGCGCTATAGATCTTGTCTTCGGCGTGCTGCCGCACGCTACACGTGTTGTAGAGGATCGTATCGGCGTCGCGCGGACTATCGACGACTTCGTAGCCCGCCTGCACCAGGCCGGATACGATCAGTTCGCTGTCCAGCACGTTCATCTGGCAGCCGACAGTCTCGATGTAGACGCGTTTGGGCATATATAGCTGATCAGTCATCGCTCCACCGACACGGGGAGACCGCTGAAAAGGTCTCCCTGGAACACAACTCAAAGTACTCAGTACTGAGTACTCAGTATTACATCTTGTATCCACCTCGACTCTTTTAGCGGTCTCACGGGGTCGGTGGGGACGTTCTTACATTCCAGCTATTATTCTACGCCGCTTTGCCGCGTGGCGTACCGGCCTGTTTGGCGGATTCGGCCTTGCGGCGGGATTTCTCCTTTTCCACTTCGCCCTGGAATTCGGCCATGACCTCCGTGCGTTTATGGGCCATGAGTCGCATGAGTGCAACCACAGCGACGTAGCCGGCGACAACCCAGAGGGCAATGCTCCAACCATCCATGGTTCTCGGCTCCTGTGACGCTCGACTGCTAAATGAAAGAAGGGAACGGCCAAACAACGCAGATATTCCTTCTGACCCAGCCCAATGTATCTCAGCCGTTTCCGTGCCTCGCAATCAAGGCCTGAACTTTAGGTACCAACTCGGTCGGTACGGCCATCATGGTGATATCGTCAGCTTCTCGCGCAGCTTCGATTTCGGCAAATTGCTCATCCTCAGTCTGGTCTTCGTAGTGTGCTATCACCTGGCGCACACGCTCTTCATTCCAGCCGGGGGGAAACTTCTGTTCTCTCATCGGGCTTTTCTCCGTTGTCGGCGGCGAAAGGCAGTCTTTGCCTTGCCTCGAACTTCATAGGCAGTAATGACAAACACGCTTTCGGGGTCTTCGTCTGGCACGTAAATCACCTGCAAGTAGCGTCCTGCGGCGGTTCTGCCAACCCTAATAAGTGAATCATCCCTTCCGCGCAAATTTTCGCCGCGGCCGTGCAGAACCTGCCAGACTTCGGCCTCCGTAATACCATGCTGGTAAATATGGGGCAATCCCGTTTCCGGATCTTCATAGAAGCGTATTTCCATTTCACGCTCAATTCTAGCAACAAGGGGGGGTGTTGTCAAGATTAGGCGGGAAAGGTGGCATGGTTCAAGGCCGGGTAACACTTTCGCCGCGCTGTTCCATTCGGGACGGCGGGGCACCTGCCGCCCAACCACAGATGAAACCCTCGCGGCCTCGGAACTGAACCAGGCCGATTTCCGATTGTCAGGCGTTGTGCGGTATCAATGATTAGCAGGGCGAGACCAGCCAGGGGGCACCATGCCGGGCACCCTGTATCCATGGTCGTGGTCGGCTTGGTCGACGAGCGCCGGCCCACCGATACGGGCACCAGATCGAGAGAAGTGGAAGAAATTGAAAAATAGGGTTCGACTGGAATTTTCTATAAACCCAACGCGGCCCTCGTCAGCGCGCCGAACTTTGCGTCACGTTGGATGACGAACTTCCGCTCTTGCCGGCGCGGTATTTGCAACAACGGCCGCCGCACGCCCGAATTCTTGAGTGCTCTAGTGCGGGGATTTTAGCGAATCGGGGCGCGGATCCCCTCACGGGCGCGCCGAGACCGTATGCATTTTTTGCAACAAAGTGTTGCACTTGCTGGGTTCCGCCAAATGGGTGAGTTCAAAAATTCCGCAGACCGCTGGTCTTTAGCCGCTCTTCGACCCGCCGGCCGAACTCGTCAAGGATGGCATGGCTCGAACCCCGGCCACACTTCCGCCGGCCGAAATTTGGTAGGGAACGGCCTGCGTGCCGTTCCGAACGGGGTGGAACGGCATCGACCCGCAAGCGGGTGCCCCGCCGTTCCCTACTACAGGACACCGCAGCCAAAGTGTTACCCGGCTTTGAACTATACCGGAAAGGCTGCTTCTTCCGGCCCGAATCTCTCCCCCGGCTGGATCTTGTGTCCGCGCAACAGTTCGGCAATGCCCATCGCCCGCTTGCCGGCAAGCTGAATGGTCCGCGGGGCCACAGCGCCTTGTCCCGCGACAATCACCAGCCGATCGCCGCAGGCCTCAAGCACCGTGCCCGGCGCGGGATGATCGTCGGGGCGGACGATAGACGGCATGTGCCTGCTGCTTTGCGGATCGACAACATCCACCGGCCCCAGGATCATGCGCAGCGGGGCACTTTGCGCACGATGCCAATAGGTATAGGTTCGCGGCCAGGGTTCCAGCGCGCGGATCTGGTTCTTGATGCTCAGGGCCGGCCGGCGCCAGTCGATGGTCCCGTCGGTCTTCTTCAAGCGTGGCGCTTTGGAGGCCAGCCCCGGGTCCTGCGGCAAGGCTTCCAGACGGCCCTCGGCCACCGCGTCGATCGTCCGCCGCACCAGCCAGCCGCCCGATTCGGCAAGCCTCGCCTCCAACTCGACGGCCGTCTCTTCCGCATCGATTGCGGTGACGGCCTGGGCGATGCAGGGGCCGGCGTCAACCTTGGGCGTCATGTGGATCACAGTAACGCCCGTCTCGCTATCGCCGTTGAACAAGGCCCAGTTGATCGGCGCCGCGCCGCGGTACTTGGGCAACAGCGATGCATGAAGATTGATTCCGCCTAGGCGGGCGGCGGCGAGCGTCTCCGGCGTCAGGATCCGACCGTAATCGCAAACCACCAGCAGGTCGACCGCGGTGTCGATCAGGTGCTGCCGGGCCTCGGCCGCGTTGATGTCCTCCGGATCGAAAATCGGCGTGCCATGCTCATGGGCGATGTCGCGCATTGTACTGGCCGGTTCGACGTCTTTCCCTCGGTGGCTGCGCAGGGGCCGTGTGACCAGCAACGCCACGTCGTGCCGGGCCTCGTACAATTGCTGAAATGTCGGCACGGCGAATGGCCCCGTGCCCATCATGATTAGACGCATCAACGACTCGCGCGAATGGGTATCCCGAGTGGAACGTCAAACACGAAACCTGAAATTCCTCACGTTCGCAGCCGTTCCAACTCGGTCAGGCGGGCGACAATCTGCCGCTCGTCGGGCATCACCCCTCGCCGCCGGTCGCCGGAAAACTCGGCCTCCAGGGCAAGCAGATCGTCCTTGATGTTCAGGAGGTGGCTGGGCGTGAGGCGTTCGATGAAGAGCTTGCCGTCGAGGTGGTCGTGTTCGTGCTGAAACGCCCGGGCGAATAAACCGTCGACGGCGTACTGCACCTCCTCGCCGGCAAGGTTGTAGGCCACCGCGACGATGTGCTCGGCACGGCGTACCGGGGCGTAGATACCGGGAAAGCTCAGGCAACCCTCGTCGGCTTCCACCATGTTGCCGGACCGCTTCAGGATCGTGGGATTGATCAAGACATGCTCCTCGTCCTTGACGGCCGGGTCGCCGGTGACGTTGAGAATGAAAACTCGGTAGGGCAGATCCACCTGGTTGGCCGCCAGTCCAATGCCCTGGTGCTCGTACATCAGTTCGAACATTTCGGCGATGGCTTTGCGCAACTCGCGATCGACGAGCTTAAGCTCGCGGGACCTGTGAAGCAACGTAGGATGGGGATATTTGACAATCCGCAAAATTCGGACTCCAGACAACAGAAAGCGATACCTTTATTATAGGCATGCCCCCTTGGCATGGATAGGGCGATCCGCGCGTTGACGGGCTGACTTCGCAGTCCTAGACTGAATTGATTCGTCTTCTTTTATAAATCATGGAAATTTGGGAGCGGCGCCATGTCGGTCTTTCGGTCTGCTAGGGCGTTCTTATCGTTGGCAATTGCCAGTACCCTGTTGGCTGCGGGGGCACACTCGGCCGAACCGGAGAAGGGGCCTTCCGGCGGAAAGACTGCAATCGCACCCTACGGAAAGGCCGAAGTCTCGCTCTTTGGGGTGAAAGCCGAGGGGGCCAAGTTCGTCTATGTCCTCGACCGCTCGGGAAGCACCGGCGGCAAAGTGCTGACGACGGCCAAGGCGGAGATCCTGGCCAGCATCGAGAAGATTGACGACGTACACCAGTTCCAAATCGTGGTCTACAACGAACGTCCCAAGGTGTTCAACCCGGCGGGGCCCAATGGCCAGTTGGCCTTTGGCACCGACGCCAACCGCACGGAGGTCAAGCGGTTTCTCGGTACGATCGAGGCCGACGGCGGAACGGACCACGCGGCCGCCCTGTCGCTGGCCATCCGCATGCGCCCCAACGTCATTTTCCTGCTCACTGACGGCGACAGGCCATATCTCAACGCCCGGGACTTGGCCCGCATTGACCGCGTCGGGCCGGGAGTCATCATCCACGCAATCCAGTTCGGCGAGGGTGCGCACGGCGATGCCAATGGCTGGATGGGGAAACTGGCACGGCAAAGCGGTGGCGAATATAAGTACGTCGATACAACGAAATTCGAGGCGAAAACGAAATAGGGAGTTCAGAAAAAATTGATCTTTCGCGGAAAGGCGAAACTTGGTTAAATTCGCCCTCCATGAAAACGCGAATTTCCATTCTGGCGTTGCTCGTCTTGGCATCAGTTTCCACGGCTCGGCCGCAGGACGTGCCGCCGCCACTGCCTGCGCCGGCGGTCGGCCCGGCACTACAGCCAGGAGTGGCTGCTCCCCCCGGAACGGTTGCACCGAACGTGCCCTCCCAACCGATACCAGGACCGTCCTATCCCCCGCCCGGCCCGTATGCTGCCCCGTCCGGGCCTTATCCTCCTCAGCCCGGCCCGTATGCTCCCCCGTCCGGCCCGTATCCTACTCAGCCCGGTCTTTATCCTCCTCCTCCGCCCGGGGCGGTGATCGTACCGCCTGGGCAACCGTATCCCTACTCCTATCCGCCGCCCGGAACCTATGGGGCTCCCGTGATCGTTACGCCACACGGGGCGGTGCTGGTGCCTGCCCCGCCACTGCCGACCTGCGAGTGGAAGGCCACGATTGACGCCCTGTTCCTCGAGCGCAGTTCGGGCGGCAGCATAGCGCTGGGTCAAACGTATTACAATTCGGCCGTGTACCCGGCACCGCCCGCCGTATCCCCACAAAACCTCTACAGCGACGACCAGTATTTCGGCCTCGAACCGGGAATGCGTTTAGAAATCAGCCGCCGGTTCGATAACGACGTCACCCTCGCCGCAACGTACTGGGGCTTGCAGCAGTGGTCGATCAACAACTCGATCAACGCCGATCCCGTGGGAATCACCGTGCTGGCGTACTCACCGTATTTGCAACTGCCGACACTTCTCACCGGCCTGGACAACTCGCTCGGCTACACCTACAGCAGCCAGATCGAAAACGTGGAATTCAACGCCATGCTCCGTCTGAATCCAGCAAATCCCTATTGGGACGTCGAGTGGCTTGGCGGCATCCGCTACATCTACTATGCCGAGGATTTCACGCTGGCTGGCAGCGACATCGCCAGCGGTGCCAGCGAACAGCTTGCCAGCACCACGACCAATAATCTCATCGGCCTGCAAACAGGCTTTCTCTTCGTGCGTGGCTGGTCCCATTTCCAGTGGGAAATCGGCCTGAAGGCCGGCCTGATGGCCAATATGTACCACCAGCGCATCATCGACTCGGCCGTCAATGCGCCGACGGGCTTCAATCCGTACGACGTTTCTAGCAATGGCACGGGGCTTGCCGCCCTTTTCGAGGCCTCGCTGGGCGTTCGCTACCGCCTCACGGAAAACTTCGGGCTCCGCTTGGGCTATCAATTCTATGACATCACCGGCTTGGCCTTGGCACCGCGGCAACTCAGTAATTTCGGCCACGGCGGCAACGTGGCCCTCGACGGTTTCTCCGTCGGCCTGCAAGCCAACTGGTGATCTGCCCCGCGATTCTTGTAAAAGCAGGAAGTCTTGGTAAAGTTTGCTGGCGTCGGCGGTCGATACAATCCCTAGATTCGGCAGATTCATGCCTGCTTGTCGTCTGTAATGTTACCCCGTCAATCAAGTTGATCAATGCCAACCCGAAGCGTAAGCGAGGGGCCCTCGCCGACCATGCTGCGCACGGTGCCCGCTTCGGGTTAGTGTGGGGATCTTACGGCAAGACTCGTCCATTTCAAGGAGATTCCTCAATGAGTCCCGTTTTCACTTTCTGCGCAATAGCCATGACCGGATGGGCTTCACCCGATTTCACAGCCCCCATCTCTCCCGTCCCAGACAAGCCGCTCGTGCAGAGGTCTCAGCTACAGCAACCTGCCCGTTCGTATGCCACACGGTCGATGAACGAGCAAGCCATGCGTCCCTCGCGGATGCCTATTGCGCCGACCGATCCCCGCGCTTTTTCCCGTACCGATCTGCCCCAGCCGCCGACGGTGAACGACAGCGGCATGCAGTCGGCAATGGCAACGGGCGGGGCGGGGCCGCGTGTCAATTCGGCGCTGTTTGCCGAGAACAGCAGCCATCGCGCGACCAATCAGAAGGCATTTGAGGGCTACCGGTCCACGCCGGCCACCAGTCCTTACACTTTATTGAACGCCAACACCGACAACGGCACGATCAATCCCTACACGGCCTACGTTCGGCCAGCCCAAGAGCAGCAGCAGGCGGGCCACGATATGGACCGCGCCGACGGCGCGGCCGATCAGCCCGCCCCCTTGTATCCGCCGGCCTTCCAGAACTACGGCTCCTACTTCCCCACGGCACACTAAGCGGCTGTCTCCCCTCTCCCTCTGGGAGAGGGGCAGGGGGTGAGGGCAGATGCGGCAAATTGCCATCACCACAACTGTCTCCAGGGGCACCCCGCGCAGCGTGTTGTGGAGAGGGCACGTTTCGGGACGCTTCTGGGATCGCCTCTAATTATGTGTTATCACATTGATACAGTTGTAATAACAGAAAAACTTGGTAAAATAAGAATGGTTCCATCGCACGCCCCAGGCGCCTTTACTCCCGCCCCGCCAACCTTCGTCCAACCTAGTGAGGTCGTGAAGCGATGTGCATACTCAGGCCCTCCCTTGCCTTCGGCCGCCAAGCGTGGCTTTGGGTAACGGCGTCGTTGGTAATTCTTCCGCTTTCCGCTGCGGCGGCGGAAACACCGGGCTTTAATCGCCAGATCCGGCCCATCCTGGCGGAAAACTGCTTTGCCTGCCACGGCCCCGACAGCGCGTCGCGAAAGGCCGATCTGCGGCTCGATCGGCGTGAGGTGGCCGTCAAGGTGGGGGCCATCGTGCCCGGCAAACCGGACGAGAGCGAGATGATCCACCGCATCTTCGCCACCGACAAAGACGAAGTCATGCCGCCGCCGTCGATCCACAAGCAACTCACGGCGGCCCAAAAAGAAACACTCAAGGCCTGGATTGTGGCCGGGGCCGATTACCAGCCGCTTTGGTCGTTCATTCCGCCCGTTCGCCCCTCCTTGCCTGCCGTGCGCGACACCGCCTGGGTCCGCAACCCGATCGATCGTTTCGTCCTGGCCTGCTTGCAGCAACACGGGATCCAACCGGCCCCCGAAGCCGACCGCCGCACCTTGGCCCGGCGACTGAGTCTCGACCTGACGGGGCTGCCACCGGCGGCGGAACTGGTCGAGGCCTTTGTCGGCGACAAGTCGCCCGAGGCCTACGAGAAGTTGGTCGATCGCTTGCAGCAATCGCCGCAGTGGGGCGAACATCGGGCCCGCTACTGGCTCGACGCCGCCCGCTATGCCGACACCAACGGCATCCACTTCGACAACTACCGCGAGATCTGGGCCTTCCGCGACTGGGTGATCGACGCCTTCAATCAGAACATGCCCTTCGATCGCTTCACCATCGAGCAGTTGGGCGGCGACCTGCTGCCCAACCCGACCGACGATCAACGCATTGCCACCGGCTTCAACCGCTGCAACATCACCACCAACGAAGGCGGCGCGATCAACGAAGAATACCTGGTGCTCTACACCCGCGATCGGACCGAGACGACCGCGCGAGTCTGGATGGGCCTGACGGCTAATTGCGCGGTCTGCCACGACCATAAGTTCGACCCCTTGCCGCAAAAGGAATTCTACAGCCTCTCGGCGTTCTTCAATAATACGACGCAAGCCGCCATGGACGGCAACGTCAAGGACACGCCGCCCGTGATGTTCGTCGCCGGCACGCCCGAAGACCGCAAGCGTTGGAAGGCGATCGACGGCCAGATTGCGGCGCTCAGGAAGCAGATGGACGATCGCCGGCAGACGGCCCGGGCCGATTTCGAGAAGTGGGCGGCAGGGCCAGCCCGGCAGTCGCTCGCGGCCAAGGTGCCGGCCGACGGCCTGCGGTTTTATGCCCCGCTGAGCGAGGGCCAAGGCCGCAGCGTGGCAGTTACTATCGATGCAAAGCCCCGCACGCTGGCCCTGGCGGCCGACGCGGCCTGGAGCGCCGGCGAGGTGGCCGCCAAGGCCTTCATGGCCCAGGACAAGACGCCGCTGGAGATCGCCGAGGCGGGCGACATGGATAGCCAGCAGGCATTTTCCTACGGCGCCTGGGTCAAGCTGCCCGGCAAGGTCGGCGGCGGGGCCTTGCTGGCCCGCATGGACGACGGCAACGCCTTCCGCGGCTGGGACATGTGGCTACAGGACGACCGCCCGGGGGCGCACCTGATTCATCATTGGCCCGACAACGCCATCAAGGTCGTTTCCAGGACGCCGATCCAGCCCGGCAGGTGGCAACACGTGATGATCACCTACGACGGTTCGCGGCGGGCGGCCGGAACGCGGGTCTACATCGACGGCAAGCCGCAACCGGTCGAGGTGCTCAGCGACAGCCTCAAAGACACGATGCGGACGAGAGTGCCCCTGACGATCGCCCAGCGGCATACGACCAGCCGCATCAACGGCGTGGCCTTACAGGACCTGCGGATCTATGGCCGCAGTCTTTCCGAAGGTGAAGTCGAGCAACTGGCCGCGTCGAGCCGCCTGGCGTCGATTCTCAACAAGCCAGTTGCCCAGCGGAGCAAGGCCGAGAACGATGATCTCTTGGACTTCTGGCTGCACCGTGAAGACCGGCCGTTCCAGGACCTCGCTGCCCGTCTGGCGGAGACCGAGAAGGAACTGATGGCCATCCGTGCCCGCGGCACGGCGGCCCACGTGATGCAGGAGCGCGGCGAGCCGCCTCGGGCCTATGTCCTCTTCCGCGGCGATTACGACAAGCGGCGGGAGGAAGTCAAGCCGGCAACTCCCGCCTTCCTTCCACTCATGCCGCCCGAGTTGCCGCGGAACCGCCTCGGCCTGGCCCGCTGGCTGCTGCGGCCGGAACACCCGCTGACCGCCCGCGTGACGGTCAACCGTTTCTGGCAGGAGGTCTTCGGCACGGGACTGGTGAAGACGAGTGAGGACTTTGGCGTCAACGGCGAAACGCCGGTCAACCAGGAGCTGCTGGATTGGCTGGCCGTCGACTTTCGCGAGTCGGGCTGGGACGTCAAGCGGCTATTCCGCCTGCTGGTCACCTCGGCCGCCTATCGGCAATCGGCCCTGGCCACACCCGAGAAGCTCGAACGCGATCCGCAGAACCGCTTGCTCTCGCGCGGTCCTCGCTTCCGCATGGACGCCGAGATGGTCCGCGACTATGCCCTGGCGGCCAGCGGCCTGCTGGCGGCGAAGATCGGCGGGCCGAGCGTGCGGCCCTATCAGCCCGACGGCGTTTGGGAGGCCGTGGCCATGCCCGAGAGCAACACACGGAACTACAAAGCCGACAGCGGCGAGAACCTGTACCGGCGGAGCATGTACACGCTCTGGAAACGAGCTGCCCCGCCGGCCTCGATGGACATTTTCAACGCGCCCAGCCGGGAAGCGTGTACCGTGCGCCGCGAGCGGACCAACACGCCGCTGCAGGCCCTGGTGACGCTCAACGACCCGCAATTTGTGGAGGCGGCCCGGCGCATGGCGGAAACCACGCTCAAGCAGGGCGGCGACAAGACCGAGAGCCGTATCGACTTCACCGCGCGGCGGCTGCTGGCCCGGCCCTTGCGGCCCGAGGAGTTGCAAGTCGTACAAGGTAGTCTCGATGCGTTGCTCAAGCATTACCGTGCGAATCCCGCCGGGGCCAAGGAGCTCCTGGCGGTCGGCCAAGCGCCGGCCGATGCCAAGCTCGATCCGACCACGCTGGCTGCATGGACGATGCTTACCAATGAATTGATGAACCTGGATGAAGTACTGAACAAGTAAATACGAAATACGAATGTCGAAATTCGAAACAAATTCAAAGCAGAAAATTCAAAGGTAGGAAACGGGCGTTTTGGATTTCCTTCTTTTTTATTTTCGATTTGTTTCGGATTTCGTGTTTCGGATTTTGAATTTTTCCCCCGAGAGGCCATGCCTTATGAACGAGCACAATTCCGCTCCTTCTCGTCGCGTTTTTCTCGATCGGACCGTTCGTACCTTGAGCGGTGCGGCGGCGGTTTCGCTCTTGGGCCCCGGCAGTGGCCTGCTCTCGGCGGCCGAGGGACCGCACGTACCCGGCCCGCACTTCCCGGGCAAGGCTCGGCACGTCATCTACTTGCACATGGTGGGCGGGCCGTCACAGATGGACCTCTACGACTACAAGCCCAAGATGAATGCCTGGTACGACAAGGACCTGCCCGAGTCGGTCCGCCAGGGCCAGCGGCTGACGACCATGACCAGCGGCCAGACGCGGTTCCCCATCGCGCCGTCGAAATACAAGTTCGCCCAGTATGGCCAGAACGGCATGTGGATCAGCGAACTGTTGCCCAACACGGCCAAGGTCGTCGACGAAATGTGCTTCATCCGTAGCATGAACACCGACGCCATCAACCACGAGCCGGCCATCACCTTTGCCCAGACGGGCAATCAGATCGCCGGGCGGCCCTGCCTGGGTTCCTGGGTCTCGTACGGGCTGGGCACGCTCAACCAGAACCTGCCGGCCTTCGTGGTCATGGTGGCGAAGCCGACCAACATGGAACAGCTCCAGGCCATTTCCGCCCGGCTCTGGTCCAGCGGCTATCTGCCGGGCGAGCATGCCGGCGTGTCGTTTCGCACCACGGGCGATCCGATCCTGTACATCAACAATCCGCCCGGTGTGCCGGCCGCGGTCCGCCGCACGACGCTCGACGGCATCCGCGCGCTGAACGAGATGAACTTCAGCGCCTATGGCGATCCCGACACGCGCACGCGGAGCAAGCAATACGAGTTGGCTTTGCGCATGCAGGACAGCGTGCCCGAGTTGGCCGACCTGGCCAAGGAACCGAAATCGACCTTCGAACTTTACGGCGAGGAGGCCCACAAGCCCGGCACCTTTGCCAACGCGGCCTTGCAGGCCCGGCGAATGGTCGAGCGGGGCGTGCGCTTCGTGCAGGTCTATCACAACAACTGGGACTCGCACGGCAACGTGGCCGGCCGGCTGCCCAGCCAGTGTAAGGACGTCGATCGGGCCTGCTACGGGCTGATCACCGACTTGAAGCAGCGCGGGCTATTGAACGAGACGCTCATTGTCTGGGGCGGCGAGTTCGGCCGCACAATCTATTCGCAAGGCGGGCTGTCGCACGAGAACTACGGCCGCGACCACCACCCGCGGTGCTTCACAATGTGGATGGCCGGCGGCGGCGCCAAGCCGGGCGCGGTCTACGGCGAGACCGACGATTTCTCCTATAACATTGTGAAAGATCCCGTGAAGATCCGCGACTTCCACGCCACCGTCCTGCATCTGCTGGGTTTCGACCACGAGCGCTTGAGTTTCCGCTACCAGGGGCTCGATCAACGCTTGACGGGCGTCGAGAAAGCAACCGTCGTCAAGGAGTTGCTGGCGTAGGGTAGAACAAGATCTCAGTCGCCTTCGCCAAACCTGAGTTTCATCACATACGCCTCCCACTCCTTCTGAAACGTCGCCATATCGTTCCGGCCCAGGACGGCTTGCAGCGTCTTGTAGCCGGAAGGGTCCTTCTCGCGTCCGGCGAGGAAGCGGCGGTAGAAGCTCTGCAGCAGGCCCTTCTCTTGCAGGTAGTAGCAGAGGTATCGGGCCTGCGCGTAGTTTGCGCCGCGGTCCTTCTCGTAGAATTCCGTATCGCTCGTGTGGCAAAGCGTGTCGAACGAGGGCAGTTTCCCTTTGCGGATGGTCTCTTGCAGGCGCGGCAAGCGCCAGTTGGTGAGTCCGCGAATCTCGCCGCCCACCTCGCAACTCTGTTCGTAGAGCGAGCCCAGCCCCTCGTTGAACCAGGCCGGGCAATCGGGAAAATTCGCCGCCACGAAGGGGTGGACGATCTCGTGTACCAGCGTGCCCCCGCCCGTATGGATATTCATCACCAGCGCCTTGTCTTCATGCGAGTAATAGCCGTAGGGCGTGTCGGGCGTCTTGCCGAAGAGCCGCTTGCAGTTCTTCATATAGCTTTCGTTGTCCTTGAAGAGCCAGATATCGAGGATCAAGCGCGGGTCTTCCGTGAAGTACGCCTTCTTGAGCTTCTCCACGGCCCATTTCACAGTCCGCTCGGCCCGTTGGGCGACCACGTCGCGCGGTTCGTCACCGATCACCACGAAGGGCGCCGCCACGACGATGGAGAAGTCCTTGGACGGAAGTTTCTTCCGCAACGTTTGGATATGCGCGTCGAAGTCCGCGCGGGTGAACGAGCCTCTGGCAGCGCCGATGGCTGCCGCCGCGGGCTGGACCTTTTGGGCCGTGCATGCCGCCGGGCCGACAAGGCCTGCCGCGGCAACGGCGCCCAGGAGGCAGAAGAGCCGGATTGGATGATGGCGGGCGATAACAGTCAAAATGCGTCTCCTCATTGGTAAGTTGCTCACTGTGGGGAACGCCCTCGCGGCGTTCCGTGCGTTTTTTCGGAACGCCACGGAGGGCGTTCCCTACAGTGACCAGTTTGATTGTCAAAATCCTCTTCTATCGAGGCAGGACGTCCCCACCGAGACTGCCCAGCCGGTCGGTGGGGACATTTCGAGCACGCGTATTATAACAGTTGCCTGCCGCGAAAGATTTCTTTTCGCAACTCGCTTTAGCCAATGTGCACTATCCTCTGGTGGTGTGCAATCCTGGAACATGTGTTCGATTTTGCTGTAGCGAAAAAGAGCAGGCGGGTCAGGTTTCGTTCGGGCAACGAAACTTTGACCCGCCTGATATTGAAGGGAAGCGTGAGCTTCGGCTCATTCGAACTACATGGGTCTCCGTATCGGAAGGGGAATTGGCGACGTCCAGTAATTCAAACAAGTTTGCGCGACTGCCAGCGCTCCTTCGGTGCCTATGAGGGTCCGGAGAAGGTCGAATAGGAGCTGTTCCGACCTCCATTCGACAGGACTTGTTTCAGGAAACGTGGTCACGAGTGCGGTTTTTCGATCGCTTCGTGGTTTTTGAAACAAGTTTTTCAACATCTCCGGGTCCCTCGATTCTCGTCCGGCCCCTGTGGCATGGCCTCTTCTCTGGGAACTGAGAACTTTAGCAAAGGGTTTCATTGGGGGAATCCGTATTTGCTATTCTCTCGTAGTTCCGAACCAGCCCCGTCGACCGCTCAAGCGAGGAAACGCGGCCAAGAGGAGAGCAAGCGGCGTGCCAATCCGGCGTTCTCTCGGCCCTTCGTAGCACGGAATTCATTCCATCTTCTCCTCCGTAGCACGGAATTCATTGCGTGTTGCCTTTTGAATCGCCATGCCAGGGAATAAATTCCGAACTATGAAGGACTTTGCAACTCTCCTGTGAAAGATATCCTGGCAGTTGACAGTTCGGGTGACAGGTGGCAGAATTGAGTGACCGTTGGGACCGCTGGTCCCGCGGCTCGACTGAGGGCGATTAGCTCAGTTGGTTAGAGCACCAGCTCGACAAGCTGGGGGTCACAGGTTCGAGTCCCGTATCGCCCACTTCATAAAGCCTTACGCAGCAAGTGGTTGCGAATTTCTTTCTTGGATCGTCTTGGCCGCCCTGGTGCCCGCAGGAAGACCTATTTCGACGATCCGGAGAGCGTTTCGTGAAGGACAAACATCTTAACGCGGGAACGGTGGGCGGCATATCTGGGCTGCTAGGGGCGATTGCTGCAATCCTGGCTGCAAACAACGTGATTGCGAAAACAGGTTGCCATGCTCGTATGTGCCATCAATGGAAGCTTGCGAGGTTCCCACGGGGCCACCCATAAAATCCTCCAAAGCCTTGGGAAGGGTGTTGAACGGGCAGGTGGAAGCTGGGGACTGGTGCAACTGGCGGAACTCAAGATCGAAGGTTGCCGTGCCTGCAATCAGTGCCAGACGACGAATACCTTCAAGTGTATCTTCGATTCGCATGATGATACGGCTCGGGTCCACCAGCAGATGAGGCAAGCCGATATCCTGGTTTACGCATCGCCGGTCTACGTGTTCGGGATGTCCAGCCTTCTCAAACGGCTCATCGAACGATTCCACTGCCGGGCTCCCGTCGAAAGCCTCATCTTGACCCAATCCGGCCTGTTCTTTCACGCCACAGACCGTTTGCTCACGGGCAAACGCTTCGTCTCTCTGGTCGTTTGCGATAACGCACATTAGTCCTTTCCGGCGGAAAGGACCTACTCGATCGTCCCAGCCGTGCTACCACTGCACCACGTAGCGCCCCGCGCCCGCCATCCCGGCACTAATGACCAGCCGGCCCTTTTCCCAGCGGAATTCCGCTGGAGCAAGGTCCCGGCTTTCGCTGGCCGCCAAGGCCCGTACCGCGATATGAGCTGGATCGGCTGCCGGCGCGAGTGTCTTCAGGTCCAGGCTTACGCGGAATGGCCTATTGCGCGGGTAAGGAAACAACACCAGTCGGTCTTTCTCGCGGTTGATCTTCACCGCCCCATCGGTGGCCACAGGGCCAAAATCGATCCACGTGCCCGGCCGATTCACGTGCGCCGTGAAATCGGCATGGTCGTCCGACTTGCGTTTCAGCGGCTGGTGGGCCGCGATGGCCGTGATCTTGACACCCGTCCGCTGAAGCTCCAAGCGAGCGATAGTCACGCGGTCGTCGGACGATTGGCCGCCTTTCAAGGGTACGCGACCTGCCTTGTCCAGCCCGATCATCAGGTCGTAATGGTCGAAGGTCGCGGGCACGGAGAACTCGTAAGGCCCGTCGACGATCCGCGTCCCCGCGCGCCAGCGGCTCGTGGGCTGCGCGAGAGCGTGGTCCTGCTGAAACACGATGCCCTCGGGCCGGCCGTTGCCCGCGTTGATCCCGTGGACGAAGCAGTGAAAGTCGTCGTCGAGCGTGTCGTTGACGATCCACTCGTAGGTCACGCGCACACGGCTGCCGCCCAAGTACACGAACGAGGCCAGTCGCGGCTCGATGTCCTTCTGCGACAAGCCGTTGGGCGGGCTGGTCCGCGCGTCGGCAAAAATGTATTCGGGACACTCGGCATAATCGGCCACGCAACCGTCGTGCAAGGCCGTGGCCACGCGGGTCTGCGGCCCGACGGCCAGAAAGCCCCATTGCGGCAGCAAATGCCCCTCGATCCGCCACGGCTCGGAGCGCCAGTTCACCCACAGCGTCAGGCCGCTCTCATACCGGATCCGCTGCCGCGACGTGTCGCCGGCCACGACCGCCGCGCTGGCCGCAACCCATTGACCGTCCACTTCGTAGCGGATCTGCACCGGCCGGCCCGCCCCGTAGAGCCGCTGCACCGGGTACATAAGGTGATGTTCGCGGGCGACAAAGGTCACGTTGTCGGTTTGCGGGTTGCCGACGAAACCGGCATGGCCATAGGCCAGTTCCTGTGCCCGGTATTTGTCGATCTGCTCCATGCTGCCGGCGTCGTGCCCCCAGCGCATGGCGTAGCCGCGGCGGAACCAGCGCTCGTAATAGCCCATGCCATGATTGACCATCTGCGGATGGAGTTTCAGAAGATCGAAATCCAGCAGGGGCAGGTGGTCCTCGCCGCCTTGCACCTGGGCCTCGACCCCGTCGCAGCGGCCGGCCCAATAGAAGTGGTTCGCCCCCTCGCCGAAGAGCGGCCCGCCGTGCGTGTCGCGCATGAACTGAAACAAAGCCGTATCGTTCTGCACCTTGCCCAGGGCCATGGCGGCCAGCGGCTGGTCGGCCTGGTGATCGAGCTGGTGCCAAGGGGGCACGCAGGTATGTACGTCGAGATAGGCGGCCGTCGTGCCGTAGCGGCGGTGGATCTCCGCCGCGTTCCGCCGGGCGAAATCCAGCGCCCGATTACACTTCATCCCGAAACTCTGTACCTTCGTGCCTTCATTGTACCAGGCCTTGGAAGGCGAGCCGTCGCCGAGCAAGACCCGCGCCGCCGGATCGTAGGAAGGCGCGTCGGGGTACAGGTCGATATAGTTCTCGTGCAGCGACCAGACGTAGCCGCAGTCGTTGGCCGCGCGGCCGAAGGCGATCATGCCCTGCTCGCCGCCGTACTGCGGATTGGCCGGCAGATGATCGGGCAGCTTGACATCGTAGCCATAGCGCTGCCAGTCGTGCGAAATGATCGCCACATGATCGACGCCGTTGTCCTTCAGGGCCCGCAGGTTGGCGGCATCGCCGCGGTAGGTGCCTTGATGGTGGTTCCAGATATCGAGCATGATCCGCGGCCCCAGCAGCGCGCGAAAGGGCGACGGCGGAGACGGCAGGTTCGGCAACACCTCGCCCAAATCGGGAGATACCGCCACGTAGCCGCGCTCTGCGAGCGGGTTCCGCTTGCCGTCGGTCTTCGGCTCGTAGCTGGCCACACCTTGCGGGCAATTGGAAGCGTGGGAAACGGTCCAATCGAGGTAGCGGCAGACGAACACGCCGGGCGTGCGCAGGTACTGCACCTGCCCCGACATGTACGGCACGTCGAACGTCTTTCGCAACGGCACGGCGCCGAGCTTACCCAGCGAAAATCGCGTGACGGCCCCATCATCGCAGCGCACCGAGACGACCAGGGATTTGCCTTGGATCGTGTAGATCCACTCGATCCGCAAAGGCCGGCCTTCGACATCATACTGCCAGAGGACCTTGAGCATCTCGCCATCGCGGGCCACGCGTAGCGGCTTTCCGCCCCGCGCCGGCGATTCCTGGCTCTTGCCGCCGGACGCTGTCAGCACGGTTGCCCCGCCGCCCGCCGCCGGCGGAAAGGCCTGCTGGCCGTCAAATTGCACGGAAAAATCGTCCAACGTGCCCGTGGCGGGCGTATAGGTGTAGACCAACCGGCAATCGGCTGCTTCGTAAATGAATTGCCAAGTCTTGCCGTCGTTCTCCAAGCGGTTCTTGGACGGTAGCAGGTTGGAAGGCGTCACGCCGGAACCGGGGCTATTGGAAAGCGCGACGAGGCTTGCGTCGGCCGTGGCCCGATAGGCCCGGCTGGCCACGATGTCGTTCAAGACTCGGCCGCGGGGTTCGACCGCGCTGCCCACTGTGATCTTGGCGTCGCCAAAGAACGAGAAATCGAACGAGGCGTCGTTCCGCGGTCCCGGCTCGACCTGCAATCGCAATGTCACGGCCTCGCCCGCATGGGGCGAGAGATCGAACGCATAGTCGATCCACTCGGCCTTGGCATGGTGGCGGCGCATGAGTTCCTGCTGCTTTCCGCCAGCAATCAGGTAGCAAGAGAAGGTTACGCCATCGCTCTTGCCGGGCACGGCCACCTCGGGCGCCATGGCTATGCCAAAGGTGAGCCGGACGGGGGAAATCTTGGGCAGCGCGAGCGGATAATCGACCCATGTCTTGCCCGGCGGCACGTGCCAGGGCGAGTGCATGAGCAGGGCCTGCCGGCCGAGAACGCGTCCCCAGGGCTGGTACGAGATGCCGCTGCGCTCGTCGAAATGGCCCATCCAGGCCCCCGGCATCGCCACCGCCGGCTGGCCGTACGATTGCCAGGAAACGCGGTACATGCCGATCTCGCTGAGCAGTGTTTCGCCCGGCGGCAGGCTCACCGGCCGATCGGTCGAGTCGGCGGCGGCGACCAATACTGCTCCGGCAACCAGGTTGATCAACGCCAAACCGAGGCACAAGCGAGGGACCCCCGTTATCATAAGGTCGCGCAAAGGCCAAGCGGAAAGAAGACACGTTTCGGCCGGTCGTTTCATGGTTCTCATCTCGTTACAAAATCGTGCCGGATGTCCAAAGCGACTTTAGTATAGTGGCCTCACGACGAGAAGGGAATTGGCGCACAAACTGGCAGATTTTGCACTCCCTCGAATTTGGACGGATTGCTACAATTCTCTCATGCCTACCAGCCGGCTGATAGCTAAGAGCGTTAAAAAGAAATGAGCGGGGTGGCGGGGTGGCGGGGTGGCCGGGGCAAAGCACAGCGGTGCCCCAGCGGAGTGACTGGGGCACCGCTGCGCTTTGCCCCAGCCACCCTCCGCAACGCAGCACACTGTCATTTCTTCCGAACGCTCTAAGGCAGCCCGAGCCGGTTCTGGATCGGCTTTGAAGGCCACATGACAGTTGGATGTCAAAAGATTTCGGTTCAACCTGTTAGTTTCTTTGTGAAATTCGACGCAAGGAGGGAGATATGTCAGCGCCCAAGAGCAAGGTCAAGCAGCAGAAAATGGCTAGGAAGCGGCAGCGAAAAGAGGCGGCCCGATTGAATCGCACGCGGAAGCGAGGGGGAGGATCCTGGAGTGGAGATTTTCTCGGACCGAGCATTGATTTCGGCGCTCCTGGCGGAGTGAAAATGTCCGAGGTCCTGGGAGATTTTGTCGAACCGTACGCTGACGAGGTCGAAGGTCTGGAGGAATATCGCCGCTTGCTCTGCTTGGGGCAGTTGGCGTGGAACGCTGCGCTTCGCGGCGAGCCGGAGCGAAGTGAAATGGTCAACGAACTGCTCTCCGCGGGGCTGCCCGGGGCCGACGCGGAAGCGATGACCATGGCCCGAGCGCTCATTGAGATCATGATTGCCCGTAAAGAGCAGTATTTCGACCATTTTCGCCGGCCAATCCTGGCTTTCGAGGTGTTTGATACCGGCGATGGTTGGCATCTGAACGTGGCCTCGGCCGTGGTGTAGGATCAAGGTGCGTGTTATGATTAGCAATGAGCGACCGTGCCGCCCAAGAAGAGCCCGGGCCGAGAAGTTCTCGCGTGCCTTGTTTTCGATCTCTTGCCAAGCGTCAGTTGCCCATTGAAATCATGAATCACAAAACCACTCGTTGCCTTGTGTTCCTCGTCCTGGCGGTTGTCCCCGCGTTTCCGCCGCGGGCGGTCGAAGGGAGCCAACCGGTCCAGCGCGTAGCGGACCCAATCCCCGCGGACTTCCCCCAATTCGTCGTGCCCCGGCACGAGAAAGAGATGTCGGCGCTGCGAGAACTGTTTTGGCTGCACTATCGGTCGGCTGGCCCTTTGATCACGCTCTGGGACGAGTGGATGCCGATGAGCACGCTCTGGCCCGCTCGCGGCGAAGGACCGCAACTCGACGACATGCGCGGCCGCTGGGCCGCGGCGTTGGCTGGCCGCGGCATGAACGCCGAGGGCTACGTGCTCACGCACCAGCACGACGGCACAGCGCATAGCGAGGGCTGGCCGTTCCCGCTCTGGCAACAGGCCGGCGGCATCGGCTGGCATTTCGCCTCCACGCGTGTACCGGGCTACGACGCCCCGCACTCCAAGCCGGACGGTTGGACGCTGGTGGGCGCCCGCGGCCAGGCCGTCAATGCCAAGGGTTGGCCGATCGATTTGACGGCCGCGGGCGCGACGATCGCACCGCCCCCGTTTGCTGTCGAGGCCCGCGCGGCCCCCTGGTTGCGATTGAACTGGTGGGCCAATGGCTTGGAGCGGGCCAACCCGTACGTCGAGTGGACTACCAAGGATGCGCCGGAGTTCAGCCCCGACCGCCGTGCGTACTTCTCGCCCGTGGGCGGCAACGACGGCAAGGTCGATCTTGCCCCTGTCGAGACCCGCACCATGATCCCCGTGTACCGCCTGCCGGGGTGGAAGGGCGTCATTACGCGTCTGCGGATCGGACTGGACAATCGCGGGCCGGCGCAGCTCGTCGTCAAGTCGTTCCATACGGCCTGCGACAGCCGTCACAATATCAATAACTTGAACTTCATCCGCGGCTGCCACGATTATTTCATGTGGTCGGGCGACCTGACGTTCCTCCGCGGCCAGATCGGGCGGATACGCACCGCCATGCGTTTCATGATGCGCGAGTTCGACACGCGGGCACGCAAGTGCGTCTACACGACCTGGCCCGGCCACGAGGGCCGCAGCGGGGTCCGCCGCACGGGCGGCAAGAAGGCGATCATGCCCGGCGAAGGCATCGGCAGCAACTATTGGGACCTGCTGCCCTTCGGCGGCGAGGACGCCCTGGCCACGATTTATTACTACAATACGTTGCTGGACTTGGCCGAGTTGGAAGAACAGATCGCCGCCCACGCCGAATGGAACATTGCCACCGGCGCTGATGCCTTCGACCCGGCCGATCTCCGCAAACACGCCGGGGAGGTCAAGGACTACGGAACGAAGCGCTTCTGGAACAAAAAGACGGGGCGCTTCGGCACGGTCGATCTCGATGGCAACCTCCACGACTACGGCTTTACCTTTCTCAACAATGAGGCTGTGTACTACGATTTCGCCACGCCCGAGCAGGCCCGCTCGATCCATGCCTGGTTGAGCGGCCAGCGGATCGTCGCCGGCGACACCGCCACAGGCCAGGACATTTACCGTTGGCGATTCGCCCCGCGGTCGACCACGCGCCGCAATCTCGACTATTACTTCTGGGGCTGGAGCAATCCCGAGTCGATTCCCTGGGGATACCAGGTACAGGACGGCGGGGCGGTGCTGGGATTCTCCTATCACGATCTCATGGCCCGGCTGAAGACCGCCGGTCCCGACGACGCCTGGCAGCGGTTGCGGGCGATCCTTGCCTGGTTCGACGAGGTGCAGGCGGCCGGCGGGTATCGCGAGTACTACAAGGACCCGTCGCGCGGTACAATGCAAGGTGGCAATGTGGCCGGCGGACTGGGGCTCGACAAGGAGTTCTTCGAGTCGATCCTGGTGCCGCAAGTCATGTTGTACGGATTCGCGGGGCTGCGGCCGACGGCCGACGGCCTGAGCATTACCCCGCGGCTTCCCTCCGACTGGAAAGAGCTGTCGATCACGCGCATTCACGTCCGCGACCACGTGCTCGACGTGCATATCGCGGGTGAGGCCATCGAGGTGATCGACCACTCGTCCGGCCGGCAAGCGTTGAAGATTGCGCACCCACAGGATAAGAAGCTGACTTTGGTTCAACACTGAGAGGCTATTCCGGAAGATGGGGTTCCGTGTTGGAGTTCCGGCTTTAGCCGGCTAAAGCCGGAACTCCAACGCCTGCCGCCAAGACTTTCGGAACGGACACTGAGACAAAATACTATCGGGACTAGGCAGTGGAACAAGGATTCGAACTCGCCTTTCGAATTGCCGAGAGCCCGGTTGTTCGTCGTTTCGACCAGCCCCGCGTGCTCTTGGGTCGCAGCATCGTGTGCGACGTCGTTTTCGACTCGCCGCACCTTTCGCGCAAACATGCCGAGATCGTGCGCGAGGGCGGCCACTGGATCGTTCGCGACCTGCGGAGTCATCATGGAGTTGCCGTCAATGGCCAGCGGACCGACAGCCAGAGGCTTGGCAGCGGTGATCGGATTGTCTTGGCGCCGGATGCCGCGGAACCGACGGCCCTGGAATTCCGCCTGTTGGAACCCGCCGCGGCGGCCCCGCAAGCCATTCTCAGCGACGACTTGGGGCCGACCAGCATCGTGGCCAGTATCGATCTCTGCGAACTGGCGAACAGCTTGGATCAGTCCAAGCGGGGATTGCGATCGACGATCGAGGCGTTCCCCGGCGATGCGACGGGCAAGATGCCGGCTGCGCCCGGTGTCTTTGGGGGGACGCTCTTCGAAGGTTCGCCGCAATTATCGGTTCTCAGCCTCTTCAAATCGGCCGGTGAGATCCTGCTGGCCCACGAGAGCCTGGAGGAAATGTTGCAACAGGTGGTGAACCTGATTGCCGCGCACCTGCCTGGCCGGCGGGGCGTGGTCTGTATGCGCGACCAGGCCTCCGGCGAGATCCAGCCGCTATGCTTCAGTCAGGAGACGCCGCGCGAGGCCGCTGCGCACGCACAGAGCGAATCGCATGCCTCCTTCCCACGCAGCGACCGTGTGCTTTCCGCCGAGCCGCCGCCCTTAGCGCAGCACTGGCGGCCGTTTGTGATCAGCCGCAGCATCTTGCACGAAGCGGTCCGCGTGCAGCGGGCGATGCTGGTGGGCAGCGTCGCCGACGATCCCCGCTTTCATGCCGTGGCCAGCATCCACCAGATGGGCATCCAGTCGGCCATCTGCGTGCCGCTCTATCATCAAGGCCAGGTGCGGGGCGTGATCTACGTCGATTCGCAGCACGACGCCGGGCCGTTGAGCAGCCGCGACCTTGAGGTCTTGACCGTGCTGGGCCTGATGGTTGCCGCCGGCCTTGCGCAGATAGCGCTTCGCAACGACGTCGTCCGGGAGCGGACGATGCGCGACCGCCTGGCCCGCTACAATTCGCCGCAGGTGGTCGAGCAGATCATGAAGCTCACGCCGCGGCAGGAAGGCGAGATGCTGACCGAGGAGTACGACGTCAGCGTGCTGTTTGCCGACATCAGCGGTTTTTCGGCCCTGGCCGAGAATTGGGAGGCGGCGGAAACGGTGCGCGTGCTGAACCTCGTGTTCGAGCGCTGGACGGCCAATGTTTTTCAGCGCGACGGTACACTGGACAAGTATATCGGCGACGCCGTGATGGCGGTCTTTGGTGCGCCGTTGCGGCAGGCCGACCATGCCCGGCGGGCGCTGGCCACCGCCTTGGCTATGCAGCGTACGCTGGAAGATCTGAATGGGCTGCGACCCCACGAACCGGACTTGCAGTTGCGCATCGGCATCAATTCGGGGCGCGTGATTGCCGGCGATATCGGCTCGCCGCTGCACAAGGCCTACACCGTGATCGGCGACGTGGTGAATATCGCCAGCCGTTTGGAAACCTCGGTCGCCCTGCCCGGCCAGATCGTGATCGGCGAGGCCACCTACGAGCAGGCCGGGGAGCATTTTGCCTGTGAGCCGCTAGGTGAAGTCCAGTTGCGCGGCAAGCGGCAGGCGATTCGGGCCTATCGCGTAATTGGCCCGCGCGAGGAAGGGGCGGGGGAGTGAGGACCGGCGATCGGCAACTACTTGCAAAGACCGGCTGCCGTAACGACAATAGGATCATATTGTCACCATCAATCCATACCCATTGTTTTGCCCCGGAGTGTGCTTCCATGACGTCCTTGATCCGTATCGGCTTTCCGGCCATTGTTCTTCCCGGCATGCTGCTTTTGTTGTCGACCTGCCTCGTGCAGGCGGCCGACGATTACCAGCCGCACGTCTATAAAAGCGCCGACGGTCAGTCCTTGCCCTACCAACTGCTGAAGCCCAGCGGCTATGATCCGCAGAAGAAGTATCCCCTGGTGCTCTTCCTGCACGGCGCGGGCGAGCGCGGGACCGACAATCATGCGCAGTTGACCCACGTGGCCCGGATCTTCGCCACGCCGGAGAATCGCCGCACGTATCCCTGTTTCGTGCTGGCGCCGCAGTGTCCGCCAGAGCGGAAATGGGCCGAAGTGGATTGGAGCGCCATGCACCACAAGACGCCCGAGAAACCGTCGATTCCCCTGGCCCTGGCCATGGAAGTCATTGCCCAGTTGCAGAAGGAGTATAGCATCGACGCGAAACGGCTTTACGTGATGGGGCTTTCCATGGGCGGCTACGGTTCCTGGGACGCGATCAGCCGTTACCCGGAGACTTTTGCCGCCGCGGTGCCGATCTGTGGCGGCGGCGACGAGGACAAGGCCCCCGCGATCGCCAAGATCCCCGTGTGGGTATTCCATGGCGACCACGATGGGGCGGTCAAGGTCGAGCGCTCGCGGAACATGGTAGCCGCGCTGAAGAAGGCCGGCGGCTCGCCCAAGTATACGGAGTATCCGGGTGTCGGTCACGACTCCTGGGTGCCGGCTTCCAAAGAGCCGGAACTGCTGCCCTGGCTCTTTCGCCAGACACGGTAGCCCGGGGCTGACGACGGCGATGACCCATCGCAACGGAGAAACGCGTTCTTCTCCCGAGAGAATCGCCGCCCGCGCGTATCCCTGCCGACACGCTTTATCTTCTGCGTCGTTTTTGCGGACGTAGTGCGGATCGTACGTCTCAGTCGGTGCCGAGGTTCAACCAAGATCCGCCGGTGATCCAGGCGCCGACAAGACCCGTGCTCGTGTTTTGCCAAAGCACGTCTGTTTTTTTGTCGCCATTGAAGTCTCCCACGCCGGCCAAAATCCAGCCCGCGTTCAGCGGAACGGTTCCGAGATACATGCCGCTTCCGCCGGTGATCCAAGCCAGGACCTCGCCCGAGGTCGTGTTCTGCCATAGCAGGTCCGCTTTGCCGTCGCCGTTGAAGTCTCCGATGCCGGCCAGCGTCCAGCCCGACGGGACCGTGCCCAGATACAGCCCGCTTCCGCCGGTGATCCAGGCGAGGATCTCGCCCGAGGTCGTGTTCTGCCACAGCAGATCCGCTTTGCCGTTGTTGTTGAAGTCTCCGATGCCGGCCAGCGTCCAGCCCGACGGGACCGTGCCCAGATACAGCCCGCTTCCGCCGGTGATCCAGGCAAGGACCTCGCCCGAGGTCGTGTTTCGCCACACCAGGTCCGCTTTGCCGTCGCCGTTGAAGTCTCCGATGCCGGCCAGTGTCCAACCCGACGGGACCGTGCCGAGATACAGCCCGCTTCCGCCGGTGATCCAAGCAAGGACCTCGCCCGAGGTCGTGTTTTGCCACACCAGGTCGGCTTTGCCGTCACCGTTGAAGTCTCCGATGCCGGCCAACGTCCAGCCCGACGGGACCGTGCCGAGAGCCAGCCAATTTCCGCTGCCCGTGATCCAGGTGCCGACGACACCCGTACTCGTGTTCTTGAGCAACACGTCGGCTTTGCCGTCACCCGTGAAGTCTCCCACGCCGGCAATCGTCCATTCCGTTCCCGGAACGACGGAAATGGTTGGCGATGTTGTAGTGACTGCCCACCCGCCGATCGCGGCGGTGATCGTGTCGTTGCCGACAGCAGTGGCCGTAAATGTGACCGTATAGGTTCCGTTCTTATTGTCGGTGACGGCGCTGAAAGTGCCGCCGGCACTGCCCGTTTTCAGGCCAAAGGCCACCTGAAGGCCCCCGGCGAGTTCCCGATTGCCATTGGCATCCATGGCCGTCAGAGTCACGTTTACGGTATCGCCCCACGCGACCTGGGATGCCGACGTGCTGACTGTGGACCGCGACAAACTGGCCGTTCCAACGACGGCAATTGTCGTGCTAGCCGTGGCACTGGTGTAGTCGGTCGTGTCCGTGGGCGTGAAAGTGACTGAGAGCGTATTATTGCCGGCGGGCAGCGTAATGCCGGTAGTTGGAGTATAGACGAACTTGCCCGCCACGCTTTCCAAGTTTCCTGCCACGGTCCAAGAGGCGCTGGCGTCCAACTGCGCGCCGGCCAACGCCGCCCCTTGGGCGATCGGCGCGGGAGTGGCCCAACTGATCGTCGGCGTTGCCTTTCCGATGACGAAGGTCACCGGGCTGCTGCTGGCCGAGAGGTAATCCGCACTGCCGGCAAAGGCGGCGGCCACCGTATACGTGCCCGCCACGTTCGGCGCCGTATTGCCCAGGTCCGTACCACCGGTACCGCTGCCGCTGTAGTAGGTAAATGTCGGGCTGACGGTCTCCAGGTTGGTGGCCGGACTGCCGCTGACACCCTTCACCGTGGCCGTAGCCGCAAAAGGCAAACCGTCGTACGTGCCGCCGGCGTCGATCGCGTTCACCGTCGGCGTTGCCTTGGTGATCGTGAAGGCTACCGGGCTGCTGCTGACGCCCTGGTAGTTGTTGTTGCCCGCAAAGGTGGCGATCACGGTGTAGCTGCCGGCACTGGTGGGGGCGGTGCCGCCCAGCGACGTCGAGGTCGAGACATTGTAATAGGCGTAGGACAGCAGCGGACTGCCGAAGCTGGCGATCGTGCCGTCCGTGCCCACGCCCGTCACCGTGGCCGCTGTGGCCGCGAAGGCCGACGCCTTGTAAATGCCCCCGGCGTCCGTCACGCTCACGTGCGCGCTGGTCAACGGCGCCGCGCTGATCGTGAAGGCCACCGCGCTGCTGTTGGCGGCCTGGTAATTGCTGTTGCCCGCAAAGGTCGCAGTCACAGTGTAGTTGCCGGCATTCGTGGGGGCGGTGCTGCCCAGCGATGTCGAGGTCGACACGTCGTAGTAGGCGTAGGACAACAGCGGACTGCCGAAGCTGGCAATCGTGCCGCCCACGCCCGTCACCGTGGCCGCGGTGGTCGGGAAGACCAACGCCTCGTAGGTGCCGCCGCTATCCGTCACGCTCACTGTCGGCGTCGCCTTGGTGATCGTCAACGCCGTGCTCGAGTCACTGATCGCGTTGAACTCGCCGTTAGCCGCGTAGTTATAGGTAATGCCGTAGGGCGTGGCGGAGGCGGACAACGCGCTCGTATTGAACGTGGCCGAAAAGGCGCCCGTCGAAGGATTGATCGATGCATCCAACGTTCCTACGCCGCTCAACGCGATTTCCACGTCGCCGGAGGGCATATCGGGCGTCGCCGTGATCATGCCGGACAACGTGACCGACGACGTTCCGTAACTGATCGAGTGCGAGGCCGTCAGACCACTGAAACTGGGGGTGACGTTGGTCACGGTGCTCACCGTCAATGCGCCACTGGCCGTAATACTGTCGCTGTTGCCCGCGTTGTCGGTCGCCGTCGCCTGTACGTCGTAGGTTCCGTCGTCCAGGGCCGAAGGCACTACCGCGCTCCACGTTCCGTCGCTGACGGTTGCCGCCAGGACCTGTTCGTCAACGGTCACAATAACCGTCGCAATGCCGCTGCTGGGCGAGGCATCGCTCACCGTCCCGGTGAGCGTCGGCGTACTACTGTCGGTCGACAGCGGAGTCACCGTCACCGTCGGGGCCACCGTGTCCTTGGTCGCGGTTGCGGTCGCGTCGCCCGTGCTGAAGTTGCCGGCGGGGTCCGTGGCCGTCACCGTGTAGGTGATTGTGCCGTCCGCCAGGCTGGAAACATCGATACTTGGGATCGACCACCCGCCGTCGCCATTGGCGCTGGTCGTGTACGCGTCCGTCGTGATCGAGCCATTGCTGACCACTAGCGAGATGTTTGCATCGTCCTCTGCCGTGCCGGACACGGTCACGGCCGCTTCGTTGGCGATGTTCACGGGGTTCGTCGCGCTGGTCACGCTCACGCTGGGCGTGGCTTGGGCGATGCTGAAAGGCACGGCCGCGCTGTCGGCCGCGGCGTAATCCGCGCTGCCGGCGTAATGCGCCACGACGGTATAACTGCCGGCATTGGTCGGGGCCGTGCTGCCCAGCGAAGTGGAAGTCGACACGTCGTAGTAGGTG